>PJUL01000041.1_pt1 | contig 199750 bp, 172 predicted proteins | sample 1512221 | NCBI WGS metagenome assembly PJUL01 (sample SAMN08177667, study PRJNA422409) | Feces metagenome, whole genome shotgun sequencing project.
AGCATACCGAAGGGATAGTAGGCAAAATTGCTAAAATCTTTTACCAGATTGTTTTGCAGCTGTTTAATAATGAAGCAATTTACATCATTTTTAGTCTAAAAATGCAAAAAAATGAGCACAAAAAACAACTCCATTTTGCCTGTCGAATGCTTGTTTAAAATAGCCATAGTTATGCATCGTTGAACAAGTTTAATAAAGCCGTAATGCTGATTTAACATCAATATTTTGACCGTTTCGTGACAATTGGATAACTTAGGCCAAACAAACTTTAGGAATATGAACAAGTTAAAAGTTATCCTGATTACCGGCGCCAGTGTAGTATTGATGATGAGCTGTTTCCCTAAAGCCAGTCAAGTGATCCGCTCGCTCCCCGTAGAAAGTAAAGAGCAAATAAAGGCGCAGTATAGCTCTGCGCAACTGGAAGAAGGGAAAACTATTTTTACCAACAGTTGTGACAACTGCCACAAACTTAAAGAACCGGGTTCTAAAACGCCAGAGCAATGGAATAAAACCGTAAAACGTATGATCCCAAGGGCAAAATTAAGTGACGAGCAGGGCAAGCTCGTACGTGCTTACCTTATCGCAAATTCAAAAGAGAGCTGATCCTTGCAGAAACAGAGGGTAGGGCTAAAGCGCCTCGCCTGTCTTATCAATATACACTGGCTATATCGCCGGCATAAGAAATTGTAAGCTAGCTAATGGGCAAAAAATAAATCCCGGCAATCATCAATAGCCGGGATTTATTTTAATTCAGTAGATAACAATAACGGATCAATTTTGCTTTTTTAAGGTGAAATTGATCGAACGCAAATATTGCCCCGTTTGATTACTGAATTTATAATAATGCTCAAATGTTTTAGCATCAAACAGGCCACTGTTTTGATTAAAGTTAATAGCTACATATAGATGCCCGTTTTCTACTTTTACTTGTGAATACAGGTTGCCGAAAGGGTGCTCACTGTTCACTTCTTTAGGAAGGCTTATTAATTCATATCCCGCGGGGATGCCGATTTTATAACTAAAGGTATAATTGAAATCTTTTTGCAGGACAAAAGGCTGGCTGCGCTGCTCATAAGAAGTGATCTCTTCTACCGGGTTTTCATCAATAGGTATGCTTACAAAAAGCTGCTCACCGGATTTTGTACACAGGCTGGCGGCTTTCAATACCAGCTGCTCCAGTATTTTTGGGCTGTTCAGTTCAGACTGTTCTATAATATTATAGTCCATCTGTTCTACCTTAAGATCTTTGTAGGGGAAATTACTGAGCACTCTTTCCCGGAGCTTTTTTTCTTTATTTATGGATAAATATAAAGGGAGCAGGTCTTCCTGGTTAATGCCGGCATATTCAGCCTGCCATTTTATAGGCTGCTCTTTGCTTTCCGGGTCAATCTGTAATTCAATGTTCTTTTTTATATAAGACCACTTTTTATTGTAATGCGGCGTCCGCGCGATTTTTCCTCCTTCCGGAGTCAGTAAAAGTACATTCCTGTTTTGGGTAAAACTACCCAGGTACCCGGGCGCATTGCTCGTAGAAGTACATTCCAGCCAAATGGTATCCTGTGGCTGTGGCACACATAAGATCATATGATTGAAAGAATAGCCCACGAAATCCGGGTTCATTTTTTCATAGGCCTTGTCCCCGGCATAGACCATAACCAGGTGTGAAGGAATATCCACTGCGTTTAAAAGCGCCTTCATGTAGTTGGATAAACCTTTACAATCCCCGTAGCCCAGGCGGTTGATATCCGCGGCCGGGAAAGTCTGCCAGCCGGCCAGGCCAAATTCATTGGCCACATAGCGGGTGTTTTTTTGCAGGTATTTATAAAGGTATGCGATTTTAGCTTGCGGCGTACTTATCGTATCGGTCATTTTTCGTACTTTCTCAGCCACCTCTGGCGGGAGCTGGTCCCGGTCTTTATTGATGCGGTAGAAGAAGTCGCCATAAGTCGTCCAGGAATCGGAAGTGCCTGTAAACTGATTGAAGTTGACCTGCCTTGGCGAGAATTTGATGCGGGGTAAATAGCTCCCGGTCTCTGTAGCATATTCCGGGTAGAATGCCTTCAATTGTGCCACGCTCCACTTGATCACTTTTGAGTTGGTTTGTTCGTTAAGCGACATTTGCACTTGTTGGGGCAGGTTTGTGGCCTTGTGAAGTACCGTATTACCCGCATCGGTAGTCAGCTGGAACACGGATTGGGCTACGGCCACTTCTTCATTGGGCTGAGGTTGCCAGTCGGGCATGAAAAAGCTGCTGCCGGACTTCATGGTATATTCATACTCTACTGTATAAGGATAAATATTATGGTTGAAACTATAAGCCTTCAGTCGCAGATCATCGTGAAAAGAAAAAGAACTTCCGAATGTGGATATGTCTATAAGATTGCTTTTTTTTAGTTTGCTGAACAGGTCGCCGTTAGCATCATATAGTTTGCCGCTTATGTTTTCTATATTGGAGAAACTGTTGTAAGTTTTTCTGAAAGTACTCCAGGCCGCTCCTTTGGCATTTAAAATGGTAATGACCATTTTGTTTTTTATGATGATGTCTGTACCGGAAAGCTGAACAGAGGTGCTGTCATAACGGATGACTGCACTTGCACCGGTTTGTAATTCTTTGGGAATTTCCGATACGGGATAGTTTTGTTTGTTGGCATGTGCCAGCACGCTGATCAGTAACAAGCCAGCGGTCAATACTGTTTTTGTGCTCATTAGTCTTTCTTTTTAATAATTATTTGTTGAGCGTAACTCTTAATAATGGCATCGTAAAAGTTCCTGAGTTCTTCGTTTTCGGCAACCGGTATATGGGTAGCCTTATTTTCATAAGTATACTTTAAGGTATAAATATTAGCGTCTTTGTTAAACCGGGAGTCTAACTGGTATTTAAGCGCGCCATTTGGCCCGAATTGGAAATTGGTAGGAGCAAAGTGACTATCGATAGTATATTGATTGTTCAGCTGCAGCGAAAGGGTATATATCTCTTTGGTAGGGTTAGTAAATGCGATATCGTGGTCCCGCTTACTATCAGTACCCAAAGGATTTTTATCAAATAATTTTGAAAAGAACGGGTCCAGGAGTATCTGTCCGATATCTTTACTATTGGATAAAGTGCCTTCCATAATCAAGACCAGGCGCTCTTCAAGCTCGTCAACATTTTCAAATTTTACATTAGTGATTGTCAGGCCCTCGTTATTACTTACATCATACGGATTGCCCATCATTTTTTTTCTGAGTAAGGTACTGTCGTTTTTCCAGCGCTCTCTATAGGCAACAGCATCATAGATCCCCAGCGTTTTTTTGATGGAGAATTTGTAAATGTAGTTTTCTTTACTTTCCTCCGCTGGTTTTATACTTACAAAGGTAGAGGTTGTATTATGGGCCAATTCGGGACGTAACTCAACCGCCGCACCGCCCTGGCTGTTAACGATCCGGGTATAGCCGTTGTAATAATCAGTTGGCAAATAGCCAAATGGCAGTTCCTTTTGACTGGCATCGACAAAATACATAATCCCATTAAACACGACACAGGTTGCGATATTAGTTATGTCTTCTATATTGTACAGAAGCGGGTTGATGGCTTCACTCTGTTTATTGGCAATTAAAATGATATCGCTTTGGAAACCTGCGTTACGATACATAGCGCAAAGCAGTTCATTAATATTTCTGCTGCTCCCCTGTTTAGTAGTATACACTCTTTTCAGCTCGCTTTCCTGGTCATTGACCACGTAATTTTGTTGTACAAATTTGTAAATATCTTTCAGCAGGCCTAAGGTGTCTTTTTGCTTGCTTTTTAGTTCGTTTACTTTGTCCTCGAGGAAGTTGTTTTTAGCATAGGCATCTTTGAAATGCTGCGTATACCATACTTTGTTGATAGCCTCCCAGCTTTCCACTATAGGAAAGTGATGGCCGGGTCCCGAAAATCCATTAAAATAGACCATTACATTTTCCTTTAGTTGCCCCTCATCCTGGCTTAACGGTTCGCGCTTAAAGGGGCTGATATTTCTCCTGGTCCAGGAGCGGTAAGTGACATTTAAATGCCCATGTATATTGGTCGATTCTGTTTCCGTTACTTGAGCCGCCTGGTCTTTGTTTTTCTTGAATTTCTTCAGGCTCTCATAGCTTTTAAATGGTACAGAAGTTTTGCTGCTTGTAGTAATCAGGGCATACTCACTGGCATTATAACTGAACTTGGAAAATTGGACCGGAACCGCTTCCCGCTGGAATTGCCATTTCCTTTTCCGGAACCCGTTCTTGATAGTATAGCGGTAAACGACTACAGATCCGTCTTTAATCCCCGGGATACTGAATTTAACCAGGTCCATATTTTTGGAATACTGCTCCATCAAAACATCCTTTTTCTCCAGCTGTTGCTCCGCAATTTGCCCGTTTTCGTCCAGGTTATAAGTAATCGCTTTCAGGTTGCTTATTGTGCCCCGGATGGATTTAGGGATGGCTATTTCTCCGAAATCATTCAGGCCGGAGATGTCATATACTTTATAAGCGATTTCATAGTCATAAGTAGGTTCAGCATTCAGCCTGTTATCTGTAGTGCCTATCTCATACAGGATTTCGATCTTTGCATCGGGGTATTGTTTACTGTGCTTTGCAGCAAGATAGTGATGTAAGGAGTCGGTGTTTTGCTCAATATTGTAATCCTGTGCAGATACATTGAGTTGGAGTAAAAATAAAATTACAGTTGCGATAGAGCTACGCATCTTTAGGGTGGTTTGCATTATTGTTAAGTTATAAATTAAATTATTCAAGCCAATAATAAATTCAGTATTATGCCGGGTAAAATAACGGCACTGAATAGTTGTCAGGTATAAAAAAAAGTCACACTATAATAGTGTGACTTAATATTTGTTCTTAAATGTAGGGAAGACAGGATTCGAACCTGCGACCCCCTGGTCCCAAACCAGATGCGCTACCGGCCTGCGCTACTTCCCTGTAAAATATAAGAGCGGTGAGGGGGGGATTCGAACCCCCGGTACAGTTTGACCCGTACGTCAGTTTAGCAAACTGGTGATTTCAGCCACTCATCCACCTCACCTTCTTTATTCTTTATTTTTCTTAAGAGCTACTCCCCTGAAGGGGTTGCAAAGATAAAACAATTGTTTTGATTTCGCCAAATTTTATTTTATTATTTTTTTAAAAAAGCTTTGAAAGTATCTCCTGGCCTACATCGCAGCCAATTGCACTTTGTGCTGGATCTCTAAAAATGATTCCCTGTAGGCCTCATCTGTTTTCAAAAAATCTTCTACTTTCTGTACAGAGTGGATCACCGTAGTATGATCTCTTTTCCCGAAATGATCACCAATGGTTTTTAAAGAACATTTCGTGAATTTCTTGGCCAGGTACATGGCGATCTGGCGGGCGTTTACTACATCCCCGGTCCTGGTTTTGGACTGCAATTTGTCGTAATCTATTTTGAAATAGGTACATACCATCTTCTGGATTTCGGCAATGCCCAGTTCTTTTTCCGGGGTTTTAATGAGGTTCTTCACCACACGTTTAGCCAGTTCCAGGTCTACTTCTTTTTTCAATAAAGTAGATTGTGCCAGTATGGAAATTACAGCGCCACGCAGGTCGCGGATGTTGTTCTGTATATTAAAGGCTATATACTGGGCCACCTCTTCCGAGATTTCGGTACCCTCGTTACGCATAATGATCTCCAGGATCGCTTTACGCGTCTCAAAATCGGGTTGCTGCATCTCCGCGGTCAAGCCCCAGCGGAAACGGCTTAAAAGGCGCTCCTGCATACCTTCCAGGTCCTTAGGGGGTGTGTCGCTGGTCAATACGATCTGTTTGCCACTTTGATGTAAATGGTTGAAGATCGCGAACAGCGCGTCCTGGGCCTTAGGCGCATTGGTGAAAATATGGATATCGTCCAGCAGCAATACATCGATCAATTGATAAAAATTGATGAAATCGCCGACTTCACGGTTCCTGGAGTGTTCGATATACTGGTTGATGAATTTTTCAGCGCTTACATACAGTACGGTTTTATTAGGGTGCTGCTTACGTACCTCGTTGCCGATAGCCTGTAATAAATGCGTTTTACCGCAACCGGTACCGCCGAATAACATCAGGGGGTTGAAAGAAGTTTCTCCCGGTTTTTGCGCCACGCGCAGGGCTGAGTTCCGGCACAAGGTATTGCATTCCCCTTCGATAAAATGATTAAAGGTAAGGCTGCTGTTCAGTTGCGGGTCGATCTGCATGCGCTTCATGCCCGGTATCACAAACGGGTTCTTGATCCTGCTGGGATCTTCTACCGTAAGTGGCATGTCAATATAGTGTTCGCCTTTAGCGGCTTTGCTTTGCTGGTTGGACGGAAGTTGCATCGTCGCAGGTGATTTCTGCGAGTTGTTTTCCATCTGTATCCGGTAAGCCAGCTGGCCGGTTCTACCCAGCACTCTTTTGATGGTTTTAGCCAGCAGTTCCACGTAATGTTCCTCCAGCCATTCGTAGAAGAATTGGCTGGGTACCTGGATCGTTAGAATATTGTTTGTTAAATCAACAGCTCTAATAGGCAGGAACCAGGTCTGGAAGGCCCTTCTGTTCACATTGTCTTCTATAATAGCCATACAGCGTTCCCAAACGACGCCGGGGTCTATTACAAAATCGTCATTATGTGTATTAGATTGCGATTGACTCATTTTTCTTCAGGCTATAAATTTTTAGACTAAAAATTATTTAACTTTTTACTTCGCGTGCTGCTTGAAATTCTCCAGAGGCGACGAATCCCCTCCAGTAGTTGCCTTTCTTTTGAAAAAGGCGCTACCGGAATGCAATTCCACTCCTAATTGTTTAATTTGCTCACTAATGCCCGGGTAATTTGGGCAACCGCTTCACAGGAGAATGATACTCTATTCTATCTAGCAACGAGTTCAAAATTCTAAACAATTTGTGTAAAAAAAAAATTTTTTGCACTTGTTTATTTGCTTAGAATAACAGTATGGGATTTGGTGTTTTTTATTTCTTTTTTATGATTGAAAATAAAATCTATCTGGCCCAAGCGGAGGCCGGCCCAACCTACCTGGTTGATAATAACGGGCTTTCCAAGCCGGTTGCGTACCGTAACCGGCGCATCCAGGAAGGTATGGGTATGTCCGCCGATAATGAGATCAATGTCTTGCGTCTGGGCTGCCAGGACTTTATCGCTCACGCGCTTGCTTTCATAGCTGAAACCCAGGTGGGACAGGCAGATCACCATGTCGCATTTTTCTTTATGTTTCAATGCATACACCACATCAATAGCTGTGGCGACCGGGTCATTATACCAGATCCCCTTATAGTTTTCTTTAGGTACCAATCCGTATAATTGAATGCCTAAGCCGAAAATACCTATTTTCAACGGGCCTTTTTTTATCGTTATATACGGTTTTATTTTTTCCTGTAAGGCTGTTTTCTTAAAGTCATAATTTGCTACCACAAAAGGAAAGTTGGCATGTGGTAGTTGTTGCAGGAAGCCTTCGATACCCAGGTCAAAATCGTGGTTGCCCATGGTAGCGCAGTCGTAGCCCATCATGCTCATAGCTTTCATTTCCGGCTCACCTTTATATTCATTAAAGTAAGGCGTGCCCTGGAAGATATCGCCGGCATCTAATAGCAAAACATGTCGCTTTTCTTTCCTGATCGCGGCAATGGCCGCTGCTCTTGCGGCAACACCACCTTGCCCGGCAAATTTTTTATCGTCTGCAGGAAATGGCTCCAACCTGGAATGTGTATCGTTGGTATGTAAGATCGTTAAAGTAAAATCCTGGGCAGCTAAAGCTTCAAACGGGAATGCGTTTAAAGATAACAGGCCGCCACCCATGGCTATGTTTTTCAGGAAAGCTCTTCTACTCTGCATAATTCACTCTGTTTTCAAGTTTAGGTTCAATACCTTTATTTTTCCGGCTGTCGTTCATTACTTTGACCATGATCGCGTCGCGCAGCAGGATCGATGAGCTTTGTTTTTTTAAGCCGGTAAGGAATTCGCACTCGTCTCCGCCATTAGCGATATAGTCAGAAGTGACCAGTTTATAGACCGCATTCGGCCGGATCGCATCCCCGCCCACTTTCACATCAACCGCTTTGCCGTCTTTTATGGTATAGCTGAAGCCGCTGATGGGCCAACCTTTCCGGGCCGCCATATGATCGCAGAATGTTTGCAATACGGTGCCTGGTATCTCAACGATCGTTAGCAGGTTGTCAAAAGGCATGATCTCGTATATTTTACCTTTTGTAATATTGCCTGCCGGTAAAAAAGGAATCCTGATCCCGCCGTAATTGACTACAGAAAGTGTGACCAGATTGTCCAGTTTCTTGCCCGCTTCCAGTTGCGCGTCGGCGGTAAAATTACCCATAGTGCTTTCCGGTTGTGCTTTGGTGATCGGCACAAGTGCTGTCCCGATCACCTCGTTCATCACACTGTCCAGCCTGGTTTTGTAAGTAGCAATAAAGCGGTTCATTCCCGCATCAGCAGGTATCGTATCGGAAATGGTCCTTAACTGCGCCTCGTAGTTGGTGATCGCGTATTTTTTAGGCGCACAGGAACTAAGTGCAGCAATAAATAAAGCGATAAATAAAGAAGCTTTTTTCATTTTATGGATGTGCATAAAGGATAAAGTTAGAGAAAAATTAAAAGCGGTAACCGGCTTTACTACTTCTTAAAGTAAACGTAACTTTGCCTATCATTTCATTGCTTTTCAATTATAAATCCTATGCGGATTGCTACCATCGCAAAATTACTTAAGGTAAACGACAATACTGAATTTTCTTACCCCGACATTGAGGTCCTGGACCTGATCATTGATACCCGGAAAATCACGAACGCAGGCCATGCTTTATTTTTTGCCCTGAAAGGCGCCCTCCGGGACGGGCATCAATTTATACCGGCCGCCTATCAGAAAGGGATCCGTTTTTTTGTCGTTGCTGATCATATAGCGCAAAGCCAGTACCCGGATGCTTTATTTTTACAGGTGCCGGATGTACTGGGCGCTTTGCAAACAATTGGTGCGCATCACCGTGCCGGTTTCGATTACCCGGTGATCGGTATCACAGGCAGTAATGGTAAGACCATTGTTAAAGAATGGCTGTATGAGCTACTGGCCCAGTGTAGCCCCTACAATGAACAGGCCGGCCCTGTAAGAAGCCCTAAAAGTTATAATTCCCAAATAGGAATTCCTCTGTCTACCTGGTTGATGCAAGCTAATAATACCATCGGTATTTTTGAAGCGGGCATTTCTAAACCCGGGGAAATGGAAAAAGCTGAAGCCATCATCCGCCCCGGTATCGGTATTTTTACCAATATAGGAGATGCGCATAATGAAGGTTTTGAAAGTATTGAGGAAAAGATCGAAGAAAAGCTCAAATTATTTACCCATACCCGGCAATTGATCTATTGCAAAGACCAGGAAAAATTGCATAAAAAGATAAATACCTGGCTGGAGCAACGAAATGCCGCTAGTGAAGTACCGCTGGCTTGCTTTACCTGGTCTGTGGGAAATGATGCCGACCTGAGTATAAGAGCTTTAACGGTAGCCGGCACAGCTACGTTTATTGAAGCCGATTACCGTTCACAGAAGATCAGTATAGAAATACCTTACACGGATAAAGCATACGTGGAAAATGCGATCCATTGCTGGGCTTGCCTGCTGTTGCTGGAGATCGCGCCACAACATATTGCAGAGCTGATGCGCAACCTGCAACCTGTAGCCATGCGCCTGCAGCTGGTGGAAGGCATCAATAATTGTACTATCATTAATGATACCTATAATTCCGATTATACTTCCCTTAAGATTGCTTTGGATTTCCTGAACCAGCAAAAAGGGCAACAAAAAAAAGTGCTGATCCTTTCTGATATACTGGAAGTGCGCCAGGACAAAGAAGGCTTCTATGCCAAAGTCGCCCAGCTGATCGCGCAAAAAGGCATTAATGAGCTGATCGCGATAGGCCCGAAATTAATGGCCCATCAACATCTGTTTGCCCAATACGACGATTTGGAACAATCTTTTTATAATGATACGCGGTCTTTCCTCGACCATTTCCAGCCAAAGCAGTTTAATAATGAAACTATATTACTGAAAGGCGCGCGTTCCTTCGGGTTTGAAAAAATTGAAAGCCTGCTGGAAGCCAGGACCCATAAAACCGTGCTGGAAGTGGACCTTTCCGCGATTCAGAATAACCTGCGGGTCTATCAAAGCCTCCTGCAACCCGGCGTTAAACTAATGGCTATGGTAAAAGCGTTCGCCTATGGTACCGGTAGTGTAGAGATTGCCAATGTACTGCAGTATGAAGGGGTCGACTACCTGACTGTGGCTTACCTGGATGAAGGTATCGCTTTGAGAAAAGCGGGTATTACTTTACCCATAATGGTAATGAGCCCGGAATTCGGCGCGTTTGAACAAATGATCAACTGGAAGATTGAGCCGGAAATATTCAGCATGCAATCCCTGGAAACCTTCATTAAAGCGGCAGAGTTGATGGAAACCGAGGCCTACCCGATACACATAAAACTGGATACGGGTATGCATCGCCTGGGATTTAATGAGCCGGATATCCCGCAACTGATCCAAATGCTGCAACAGACCAAAGCCGTAGCTGTTCAAAGCATCTTTAGTCACCTGGCCGGTAGCGATGCGGCAAGCTTTGACGATTTTACGCAGCGGCAGGCCGCCGCGTACCTGCAAATGAGCAATGCGCTGATAGCGGAACTGCCTAATAAACCGCTGCGTCATATTTGTAATACATCTGCTATTTCCCGTTTCCCGGAATTGCAATTTGATATGGTGCGTATGGGCATCGGTATGTATGGTGTAGACCCCAACCCGGAAGTGCAAAAACGCCTTCAGAATGTAGCGACGCTGAAAACTACTGTCGCCCAGGTGAGGCAAATAAAAGCCGGTGAGACAGTCGGTTATAGCCGAAGAGGTAAATTAACAGAGGATAGCAAGATCGCAACGGTTAGTATCGGCTATGCGGATGGCTATTTCAGGGATTTTGGTAATGGGGTAGGGTATATGCTGGTGAATGGGAAACCGGCGGCTACACTAGGCTCTGTATGCATGGATATGTGTATGCTGAATGTAACTGCGATTCCCGATGTAAAGGCAGGTGATCGGGTTACGGTCTTTGGTGCAGACTTGCCGGTTACGACTTTGGCAGAGTGGGCGGATACTATTCCTTATGAGATCATTACTTCGGTCTCGCAGCGTGTGAAGCGGGTATATACTAATGAAACTTAATGAACAGTGAAGCGGGCATTTAAAAAGGTAGTTGGGTTGCCTGTAGGCTGATATTTGCATACCCGTCCCGGAGGGGGGAAGATTGCTATATAATGACCGGAGAGTAGTTTTAATCTTCGGAGGCTCTTTGGGGGACTTTAAAAGCAGGGTTAAACTTTTCAGATTATAAGGTGCGCACTTTCAAATTTGATGCCGGCCACAATTTTGGAGCACATTGTTAAGGGCAGCTCTTATACTGGAGGTGTTCCAATTGTTTGCCTGCCAGCATTTTCTCCCCGACAACCTCGAAACCTAATTTTAAGTACAATTTTTTAGCGTTAGGATTCTCTTTGTCTACCAGTAAGCCCAGTGTCTGACGATGTTTATCAACGTATTCTTCTATTAAAAAACGAAATAGTGTAGAACCCGTTCCTTTCCCCTGCTGACCGGGATCTACTCCAACACTGTCAATATAATATTCTCCTGCCTGCGTTTCATCTTCGGAGGTAAAAGGCCGGTTAAACATTGATTTTATCTTGCGTGCTACCGGCTCCCTGAGTTGGGCCAGATCTGCCCCGCTATAGACGATTGCAGCGGCTACAATAGTATCGCCAGACGCTGCTACCCAGCAATTTTCATAAGAATATTGGTTGTTTGCTTCGCTGACCAGTGCCTCTAAAAATCGGAGCGCTTTTTCCTTTGACCTTTCTCCGATAAAGCTATACGCAATATCTTCCATGGCTAATAGGATGAGCGGCGCAATAATTGAGGACTCTTCGGGTTTTGCTTTTCTGATGAACATAGTATTTAGGATTTAAATTGATCCTGTAGGAGAATGTATAAAAATGGCAAAAAAAAGGAGCTGACCTTTCGCGACAGCTCCTTTATGATTTTATGGAAAATTTTGCTTTGTTAGTTTTGATCAACCGCTCTCATTCTCAGCTCATAGCCATTCCTGTATTCATTGGGCTGGTAAGTCCAGTAAATTCTTTCCCGGTACACCATACCTATTCCTGCGGCATAGATCTCCTGGTAGTAGTTACGGTCAGCATATACCGAATCATCAGGTTGGTTAGTTGCCTCGTTGATGCCGTTTACCGTTACGGTTTTATAGAATGGATTATTACCCGGGTCAAATACTTCTCCTACTTTATCATAACTAAAGTTCCAGTTGTATTTGGAAAGGTCATATTCTTCCATATTGTCCGCTCTCGGCTCAATGAAAGCCATGCCATTCCAGCTGCCGGTATTCGTGGAAACAGGAAAGGCTAATTTGAGGATACGCGCATTAGATTGCACCCATTCAACCCCGGTAGTTGTTTTGGTTACATGGATCACATCTCTTGGTGCAAACGGCGTTTGGGTATTAGGACGTTGCATTACATTGATGGTGTAGCTCAGGCGACCCTGGTTATCCCGGAAGCTGTCTACCACATCATAACGCATCTGGTAACTATTACGATACTCCCTTTTATTAAAAGCATTATATCTGATAGAATCTACATCATAAAGAATGTATTTACCTACCTGTAGCGGGAAATAATCATCACTGTCGCTGGGACGCTCTGTTTCTTTTTGACAGGAAATAAGCGCAACTGCTCCAAATGATATACCTAATAGGGCTTTGAAAATATTATGCATCTTAATTTAATAGGTTAAAACTGGGGCTAAGATAAACTAAAAATATTTTATTCTCAATTATTTACCGGAAATATTTCCGGCACGGATAATTCCACCCGCGATTACATCATCCCCCTCGTAAAACACCGCTGACTGGCCCGGAGCGATACCACTTACACTGTCGTAAAAGGACACCCGGACAAGCCCGTTATCCTCATTGTAGAGGTTACTTAAGCTTGGCGCTGTTTTATAACGGATCTTGGTATCGGCTTCCATACCATCGGAAATACCATCGTATTTGATATAATTAATGCCCTGTACCAGCATTTCCTGCTGTAAAAGATCCTCGGCATCTCCCAATACTACGGTATTGCTCTCAGGAATGATCTGGGTGACAAATGCCGGCTTGCCCAAAGCAATGTCCAGGCCTTTGCGCTGACCGATGGTGTAAAACGGATAACCTTTATGCTGTCCCAGTATTTTACCGTTCTTATCTACAAAATGTCCGCCGCTTACTCTTGCTTCCAGGCCATCTACATTTCTTTTCAGGAAACCGCGGTAATCATTATCCGGTACAAAGCAGATTTCATAGCTCTCCGCTTTTTTTGATAATTCTATATAGCCCATATCCGCCGCCATTTGCCTTACCTCGGTTTTTAAATAATCTCCCAGGGGATAGATGCTGCGGCTCAGGCAGTCCTGCTCCAGGCCCCAGAGTACATAACTCTGGTCTTTGGTAAGATCTTTTGCTTTTGACAGCACAAAACGGCTGTTTTCTTCCCGCACCTTCACATAATGACCGGTTGCGATGAATTCGCAATCCAAAGCATTCGCGCGTTTCAGCAGTGCGGCCCATTTGATATGTGTATTACATAATACACAGGGGTTAGGTGTGCGCCCGGCAATATACTCGTCCACGAAATTCTGGATCACCGCGCCACCAAACTCTTCCCTGATATCTATAATGTAATGCGGGAAACCATGATGTACCGCTGCCTGTCGGGCATCATTAAAGGAATCTATATTACAACATCCTGTTTCTTTTTTACTACCGCCCGAGCTGTCATAGTCCCAGGTCTTCATGGTAACACCGACTACCTCGTAACCCTGATGGTGTAACATCAAAGCCGATACGGTGCTATCGATCCCACCGCTCATGGCTACCAGCACTCTGCCTTTCTTACTCATTATTTACTATTTAGCCTGCAAAATTACGAAAATATGTTGGCCGCAGTATTGGTTTTCACTATTATACTATTGACAGCATTAGGGTACTCAATTCTCCCCGTTCTGGAAAAGAAAAAAAATTAACTTTGAAATTCTAAAGTCATTATACGGTCATACCCATGTTTTTTAAAATTCAACGTAATCCCAAAGGAAGCATCGCTTACCTGGTCGATGCTACAGATCAGCTGAACCAGGTACAATTGGAAAAGCAAGAACTGGAATATGTGCTCCAGGAGTTTAAAAAGGAGAATAACCTGGTAAGCATCAATAAATATTCCCATCATATATACTTTATAAAGGTGAATAGTCCTGCTGACTGGAAAAGTGATGAGCAGATCAGGAAGCAAGGAGCGCAATTTTGTAAACTTCTAAATGAAAGAAAAGAAGTTGCGATCAATCTGGATAACCTGGCCGGGTATAAAAAGGCCGCTTACCTGCTGGCAGAAGGAATGGCTCTGGCCAATTATCAATTCCTGAAATATAAAACAGAGCAGAAAAAACTAAAGCACAGCCTGAACGATATTTTCTTTAATAACCAAAGCCTGACGGTAAAGGAACTCCGGGAGCTGGAAACCATAATACAGGCTGTTTATAAGTCCAGGGACCTGATCAATGAACCCCTTCAATACCTGAACGCGGAGCAATTGTCCAAAGAAATCCAGGACATCGGTAAAGAAGGTGGCTTCAGGGTGCAGGTGCTGGGTAAGGCAAAAATAGAACAGATGAAAATGGGAGGTATACTGGCCGTAAATGCAGGCAGTATTCTTCCGCCTACTTTTAATATACTGGAACACAGACCTCAGAAATTTATCAATAAAGCGCCTATAGTGTTAGTCGGTAAAGGTATTGTATACGATACCGGCGGCCTGAGCTTAAAGCCGACCCCGGCCTCTATGGACCGTATGAAAAGCGATATGAGCGGGGCCGCGGTAGTGGCCGGTATTATGTATGCTGTAGCTATGCTGGACCTGCCCTTGCATGTGATCGGGCTGATCCCCGCTGCGGAAAACAGGCCCGGCGAAAATGCTTATGTGCCGGGTGATGTGATCAGTATGTATGACGGTACTACGGTAGAGGTATTGAATACAGATGCGGAAGGAAGGCTCGTATTGGCTGATGCGCTGCACTATGCCAAAAAATATAAACCTGAACTGGTCCTGGATTTTGCTACCCTGACCGGCGCTGCGGCCAACGCATTGGGCGATGTGGCCATTTGCGCGATGGGTACGGCAAAAGAAAGCACTAAAGAGCAATTAAAAACCAGCGGTTACCGCCAGTTTGAAAAATTGGTAGAAATGCCTTTATGGGACGAATACGGGATGATGATCAAATCGGATATCGCTGATTTGAAAAACATAGGTGGTCCTGTAGGTGGCGCGATTACTGCCGGGAAGTTCCTGGAACATTTTACCGATTATCCCTGGATGCATTTTGATATTGCCGGTGTTTCCTATCATGTAAGTGGCAAAGATTACCGGCCGGTTGGGGGTGTTGCTATGGGGGTGAGAATGGCGGTTGATTTCCTGATGCATTATGTGAAGTAAGATGGTGTAATTAAAAAAAGAAAATGCTTTGCCTGTCAGGCAAAGCATTTTCTTTTTTATGTTTGATGAAACTTAATCCTGTTATTCAACACTACTTCCGCCGTCACCTGAATAAGGGAAGCTGAAATAGTATTGACCTCTTCGGTTACCGGGGTAAGTACCACTCAGTTGTACCATACCCTCAGCATTGTTTAAAGCGCTTTTAAGCTCTGCCATGTTTTTCACGGCCTGGTCGTTCACACTCAGGATCACGAACCCGGGTTTTACACCTGTACTGGCCAGTTCGCCTTTGCCTACTTCGACTACCGACAATCCGCCATCAACACCTAAAGAGCCTGCTTCCTGTTTCGTAAGTGGTTTCAGTAAAGCGCCTAATGCTTTAGCGCCGCCGCCTTGCACCGCAGTCAACTGCTCGGTACTCTTTTGGTCTTTCAGTTCCACGTGGAGCTTACCTGCTTTGCCGGAGCGGCTATAGTCTACCTGTACTTTATCACCGGGGTGATATCTCGCGACCTGTTCGATCAATACCGCGCTGCTGTTGGTCGATACGCCGTTAATGGCAAGGATCATATCGCCTTTTTTCAGGCCTGCTGATGCGGCTCCGCTTCCTTTCACTACATCCGAAACGTATACGCCTACGCCATTATTATAATCCGTTTTGCTTACGCCTAATTCTTCCGCTTCTTTTTCCGTCATCCGGTCCAGGTCGGCAAGTGAAGCACCCAGGTAACCTCTGCGTACATCACCAAATTTAATAATATCGTCGGCTACTTTCCGGGCCAGGTTGGATGGAACGGCATAACCGTATCCGGCATAGGTACCCGTAGGCGAGGCAATGGCAGAGTTGATCCCTACCAGTTGACCCTGTGTGTTCACCAATGCGCCACCGCTGTTGCCAGGGTTGATGGCTGCGTCTGTTTGTATAAATGATTCTACCGCGCGGTTAGATTGTCTTTGATTAATGCCTATGGATCGGCCTTTCGCACTGACAATACCAGCGGTTACGGTAGCGTCCAGGTTCAGAGGAAAACCTACGGCCAATACCCATTGTCCCAGCTTCACTTCATCTGAATTGCCGAAGGTAACGGCAGGAAGGTTTTTCGCTTCTACTTTAATAACGGCAAGGTCCGTTTGGGGATCAGTGCCGATCACTTTGGCAGTTAAAGTATTCCTGGTATTGATGGTTACCAGTACTTCATCCGCGCCTGCTACAACGTGGTTATTGGTTAAAATATAGCCGTCACTGGAAATGATCACACCCGAACCGCCACCTTCAACGTCAGGTTGTTTATATTGCTGCATTCTCTGGCCGCCACCGCCGCCAAAGAAATCAGCAAACGGGTCCCACACAGGTGCTGTAATGGTTTTACCCGCTTTTTTGATCTTTATATGGACCACCGATTTTACACCGCTTTCCGCAGCATAGGTAAAGTCTACCGGTTGTCCTGCCACATCACCACTGTTATTGGCATAATGCAGGCCGGATTTGGTAGTGCCTGAGTTCCAGCTTTGTGGTGCTGTATTGAAATGGTTGTCCTGGATTTTTTCATATGCCCATACAGATCCGATTGCGGTAAGGGCAGACGCTACAATAGGGATTGCTATTTTTTTCATCTTACTAATGCTATTATTTTATTCTAAAAGGTTATTAAAACAAATTTAATTGATCGGGTAAAATGTAGTCTATAAGCTATTGTTTTTTAGTTATACTTTAAGAAAATTTTATTTTATTCTTTACAGATTAGCCAGGAAGTCCATAGTGTCCACACCATCGGCATAGTCGGTCAGGCCCGGCTTTTGGTTACCACCAAAACTTACCAACCTCGAATCGGATGGGGTAGCGTCTGCTACGCTTATGCATTGCACGGCTTCCTTTTGGGAAAGTTCGCTGATCAACGCTTCTTTATTATCATAGTATTGATAATGTACAACGCTGATCGGCGCATAAACACTGTCGGACTCTACTAATAGTATATGGCCATTGCTCATGTAATATTGTTTGTTCAGCAAGTATAATGCCAGCTGGTAATCATAGTTGTTTTTAAACTTATTATGGTCAATATGGCTGATGTATTTATTGAATGCTGCCAATAAGGGTTCGAAATTGTACTCTTTTGGCACATAAATTTGTGTCACGTTACGACAGCCCAGGCCAAAGTATTGCGAAACGTCATCTGATAAATATTCCAGAGTCCCGGCGCTTTCGTTACCGTCCAACACAGCTACAGAGCTCCGGTTTTTGCGAATGATATGCGGGTATTTCTGGAAATAAAATTCAAAGTATCTCGCTGAATTATTGCTGCCGGTAGCGATATAAGCATCACAGCCCTTAAGCATTTCTGCTGTTTCCACCTGCTGACCAAACTGGTCGTTCCATTCCTGCAGCCTGGAAAAAATATGCTGCCATAAAACCGTATCTTTAGAAGACAACTTTATTTTTAACCGGTGACCGGAAATAAAGCCACATAAAAAGTCATGGAAACCAACCAAAGGAATATTGCCGGCCATAACGATACCTACGATTTTAGGGCTGACCTGGTCTGAAGCGATTTTGGGATATTGGGCAATCCAGTTACTGAGCGCTGCTTCTTTGAGCAAGTATTGCGCAATATTGTCTAGCGATAATTTTACAAATTCAGGAGTAAACCATCCGTTAGCTCTAAAGGCGCTATCAATAGATTCTATTAAGTTTTCATCATTTGATGACAAATATTGGCCTAACTTTGTCATTAATAGGATCCTGCTCTGTAAATCAATCATAAGAGTTTGTGAATTATTGTCGGCTAAATGTAATTTAATTGTAATTTCGCATCCAAAATAAATAAATTAAAACTTAAAATGGCTATAAAAATAACGGACGAGTGTATCAACTGTGGCGCATGTGAACCCGAATGCCCCAATAATGCGATCTACGAAGGCGGTATTGAGTGGAAAATGTCAGATGGTACCGGTGTATCCGGTGATTATACTTTAATGAATGGAACGGTTACCGGAGCGAATGAGCCGCATGATCCCGTTTCAATTGATGTTTATTATATCACTCCGGATAAATGTACCGAGTGCCAGGGTTTCCATGAAGAACCACAGTGTGCCGCGGTTTGCCCGGTAGACTGTTGTGTGCCGGATGAAATGTACCAGGAAACAGTTGAAGCGCTTTTGGAGAAAAAAGAAAGAATGCACGTATAAGCGATCTTCGCTGCTTTATTATATTAGCTGCCGGAACTTTAAGTTCCGGCTTTTTTTATGTCTTGCTTATACTTAGCTTTTGATTAATTTTGCTGCGACAAAATAGAGATAGTTATGCGCAACGTTTTCCGGGAGTTAAGTTTGGTATTATTAAGCATACTTCTGCTCAGCACAGTTAAGCTTCAGGCACAGGATAGCTGGAGCGTGGTAAAATTAAACTCTTTTTATACATTGGAGGCTGGTCAACATCTCCTGCTCCATCCAAAATTTTTTATAGGGACCGGTGAAGCGAAAGCAAAAGTTCGCACCGAAGAGGTACATACGGCGCTGCATATTTCCAAAGATGCGCAATCAATCTATATGTTTACATTCTTAGCCGCGGATAATCCTATGAAATGGGCTTTAAAAATCCTGGATGATACCCACGCGGAATGGTACGACCTGTCCTGTGATTGTAATGTGGGCCTGGAGAGCAGTATTTTTAGCAATAACAGGAACCCGTATAAGCAACCGATCGCGACGTTAACCCTGAATACAGAAGGAGGCATCGAGGTGCGCTATGCTGCGCATTTCAGAAAAGACTTCCTGGATAAATCAAGTTTTTCCAACGAATTTTTTAAGGAAACCTACCAGGTATATCAGCTACAAAAATAATAGAACCGTTTATAAATGATAAAAGCAGGAGTAATCTACTCCTGCTTTTATCATTTATTCCGGTTTATCTGAAAGGCTCGTTTCTCCCGCCTGATTGGTAATAGCCGTATGTTTTTTGCCGATAGCGATAATTCCAGGGCTGAAAAAGGAAATGATCCCGACCAGGCTGATCGCCGCCCCGAAGATGACAAAGGTGCTGGTGATGCCGATAATATCTGCCAGGTAGCCGATCCCTAAAAGCCCTATCAACGAAGGCAGGATAGAAGCACTCATGAAAATAGAAAAGACACGTCCTAATACTGCCGGATTGATCCGCTCCTGTAAAATTGTAGTAAAGCAGGCATTGTATATCGCCGATACCAGTCCACCCAGAAAAGTAAAAACGACAAAAATAATAAAAGCCTTTGGGGACAATAAACCAGACCCTGACATGGCCGCACCCAAAATGATATAGGTAAAATTGATCATTACCGCTTTGTTATAAGATATTTTGAGCAGGCCGATCAATGCGCCGCCGATCAGCATACCTACACCCCAGGTGATCTCGATAATACTCATCTGGAATTCCGTACCCAGGAAGTGTTTTACGGTCATTAAAGGGAAGAGGATGGCGAGGGGCATGATCAGTATCGTTACAAGAATAGAACCCAGGAAGAGCTGGGGCATGCCTTTGAAACGGGTAATCGTTTTAATGCCCACTTTAAAGTCATCCAGTACTGAATGGTGCTCTGTAGCCGCATCACGTTCCGGGTCAGGGATTGTTACAAACAGCAGGGAAATGATGGCACAGGCCGCTCCTGCAACATCCAGTAGTAATACCTGTTCTATAGGTAAAATGGTAATGAGTAATGCCCCCAGGGCCGGTCCGGCAATATTGGAAATAGAAAATATCATCTGGTTAATCCCAGAAATTCTTAGCAGCTGATCCTGGGGCGCCAGCAGGGGGACGGAAGATTGCATAGCCGGCATATGGAATGCGGAACCCACAGAGCGCAGCGCCAGGAGTATATAGATAATGGTATATGCTTTCCACCCGGCCATAAAAAGTAGCGCAATGATTAAGGTACACAAGGCGATACCTCCATCTGCCAGCATCATGGTAAGCTTACGGTTCCATTTGTCTACATACACGCCGGCAAACAGGCCGATCAGGGCCTGGGGTAACATCGAACAGGTTGCAGCCAATGCCAGAACTTCGGCCGAACCGCTTTCCAGGCTCAGCCAGATGATCAGTGCAAAGTTGACCAACGCGGTACTGACCAAAGATAAAAACTGCCCGGTCCAGATAAAGCCAAATGTTCGCTTCCAGTTTTTCGGTTCCTGTGTGTCCATGGGGGTTGTGCGTAGTATTTAGAGGTTGATAAATTTACAGGCGCCATTTCATAATGATTTGCCCGACAAAAGGAGGGTTCATGTTGAAGCCGTATTCATTAAAGCCGATCCGGGTGTACAGTTTTTGGGCTGTTTTGTTTTCCCGGTTTACACCAAGCACGATTTCGTTGACAGATAATTCCGGTATATGCCTGGCTATAAATTCCGGCAGGCACTGCATGACCAGCGTGCCGATACCCTGGCCTTGAAAGGTTGGGTCAACCGATAAGGATCGCAGGAATACCGCATGCGTATTTTCAGTCCATAAATTAAGGTCAGGGCCCGAATCCAGCACAAATAAGCCTATGGCCCGGCCCTGTAAAAGTATGCTTATTGGAATCGCAGAAAAATCTCCCTGCGCGTTTCTTGCCGCTATTCTTTCAAATACAGTTTCGGGTGAAGCGGTGAAAAGAGCTTGCTCCGGTGGTAATTGATAAGATAGTAACGCTTCAGTATGACTGTCTTCATAACGCTTCAATTGAATATTCTGTCTGTTGCCGGTTTTCATGAATGTAGTATTAATGGTGCAAAATTATAGAACGCATTTATCTTATGACAGTAGTATAAAATTAACCGGATTTGATTACTTTCGGTTAATAAAGCCTGTTTAAATAATTATGGCGCAAATTAATATAAAGGATAAAAATCATTTAATTAAAATCATTAAGGCAAGCGCTTTTCAATTATGGATCTTATTGGTATCCTTGATAATAAGTATACTTATCCTTAAAGAAAGGTTCGCTCTTTTATTCCTGGTTATTTTGCTTATTACCAATCTAAAAGGAATGCTGCTTCTTTTTAAACGTAATGTAAGGGGTAATGACCTGGTTAAAGCATTGGAGCCTAACAGGAGCATCCTGTTACAGGAACAGGACCTGGAAGCAGCTACAGAACTGGTCCGCTTTCATTTAGTTGCAGAACCGGAAACCTATTGCCTGGTACTGATGCCGGGTACGGCGATCTTTCACCAGGAGAGGCCCTTTATTTTATCCCTACTTCGTTCCAATAAGTTCTATTGCCTGGAAGCAAATGAAAATGGGACTAAAGTAAGTACCTTTTCTAAAGAAATTCCATTTTTGTTTAGGGTGCTTAGGCCGGAATTGGCTTTAGAGCAGGGCATATAGGTTGTTTTAAGCTGCTGATCAACTAAAAAAGCGTTTCATCTGCTGATGAAACGCTTTTTGTATAAAGATTGTTCTTTATCCGAAAAAAATTAAACTCTGAAGTGAGCGAAAGCTTTGTTCGCTTCAGCCATACGGTGAGTGTCTTCTTTTCTTTTGAATGCACCACCTTCACCTTTAGAAGCTGCTACGATTTCGTTAGCTAATTTGTCGGCCATAGTTTTACCGTTACGCTCACGGGCAAAACGGATCATCCATTTCATGGACAAAGAAATCTTACGGTCCGGACGAACTTCAGAAGGGATCTGGAATGTAGCACCACCGATACGACGGCTACGTACCTCAACTGCAGGAGTTACGTTTTGTAATGCTTTTTTCCAAATTTCGTAACCTTCTTCACTAGTGATTTTAGATACTTTATCTAATGCATCATAGAAAATAGTGAATGCAGTAGTTTTTTTACCTTCCCACATTAAAGTGTTTACGAAACGGGTAACTAATTTATCATTAAACTTTGGATCTGGGGCCAAAGGTAATTTTTTCGCTTGTTGCTTTCTCATTTTTTAATTTTTACATTTATTGCAGGCTGTTACTTCAAGATTAAATCAACTTTACTCAGCTGCAATAACTAATTTTTGATTATTTTTTTGCTTTTTCTTTTTTAGTACCGTATTTAGAACGAGATTGTTTACGATCTTTAACACCGGCAGTATCCAGGGCACCACGAACGATGTGGTAACGTACACCTGGTAAATCTTTAACACGACCACCACGGATCAATACGATAGAGTGCTCTTGCAAGTTGTGACCTTCACCCGGGATATACGCAATAACCTCGATTTTGTTAGTCAAACGTACTTTCGCTACTTTACGTAATGCGGAGTTTGGTTTTTTAGGCGTTGTAGTATATACACGCGTACATACTCCACGACGTTGCGGACATTCGTCCAACGCTGGAGATTTAGATTTTGCTTTAATAGCTGTGCGTCCTTTACGAACTAATTGTTGAATAGTTGGCATTCTTAATACTTTAATTTTTTTCGGACTGCAAAGGTAGCTATAAATTTTATTCTACCAAACAAATTAAATAAATTTATTCAGCAATCCAAAAACGGGTAATTTAATAAGAGTTTCAAAAATTCCTTTAAAACAGCGCTACAAGAAATTAACATACAACATTATAAAAATGGCAGCCAGCTATGTATCCTAATGACCTTCGAACCGCAATGATTGATTAAAAACTACCTAAAACCAAGAAGCCGTCATCCGGGTATTCCCGATTCGAGAATCTCAAAATGACGACTTTCAGATAGTCTTTAAAGGAGTGGAAGCACACGGATTCGAACCGCGGACCCTCTGCTTGTAAGGCAGATGCTCTGAACCAGCTGAGCTATGCTTCCAATAGGCAAAACAGGCTATTAAAATGCTTGCCCCTGTTTTGGATGGAGTGCAAAGGTAAAATTTTCTTTGGAACAGCCAAATTTATTTTTAAGTTTTAGATGCCTGTAAATGACATCTGGTTATTAATAGCAGCAATATGATTGATGAGGTCAATACTCTTTTCAGGGTCTGTTTTGCGGCAAAATAGGGCCCCTGAAGCTGTTATTTTCTCGTAATCTGTTCGGAGCAACACTTTAGGGCTCTTGCCGTCGGGAGAGTTCGCCCAATCTATATAGCGCAGATAGGGCTCTACCTGGTCCCGGAAGGGGCTGTTCATGATCATAGTCTGGAAGAACAATTCATCAGGGCAGAAGGTGGTCCGGAAAAAGTTGATTATTTCCGGGTGCCGGTCTGTTTGCTCCAGGATATAATTGATGCAGTTACGCTCCAGCATCCACCATTGTGAGCCGCCATAAGCCTCCATGTTTAAGGGTAGCCTTCGCCAGCGTCCTTTAAATGCCCGGTATAGCCCGTTGAATAGGTAATAGCCGCTTTTGTACAACACTTTACCGGTCAAGCCTGGAAGGCCGGTGCGGCGAATATACAGGCGCGTTAATTCCGCCCGGTGAAAATGCCGGAACCGGTTCCGGGCTTGTGGCCAGCCGGTATCGATATGGGTGCAATTGATATATTGCTTGCCGGGTTTTAGCTGCCGGGCAATATACTCGGTGGTATATACAGGTAAATCTTGGCCCGAAAGAAATATTATGTGGCTATATTCAGGTTGCTCTTCTTTGATTTGCCGTAAGGAATTGATTGTGGCTTCGCATTGCGACCAGGCCCCCCAGCGGATAGGGACACGTTTTTTGACCAGCCGGGCTTTGTCGTCTATTTTGCTGCAATCTAAGCTGGATTTTTTGTCAATATTTACATACACTACTGTTTGCGGACTACTCAGCCAATTGATGAGATAATTGAGCAAGGCCAGGTGGTTATGAGCGTGTATGAGATAGATTTGTTTCAAGCTAATGCCAGTTTAGGGCAACTAAATTAGGAAAAATATCGTTTGGGTAAAAAGAGCTTACATAATGTAGGGGTATAAAAAAAGACAGGTAAAATATACCTGCCTTTTTGTGGAAGCACACGGATTCGAACCGCGGACCCTCTGCTTGTAAGGCAGATGCTCTGAACCAGCTGAGCTATGCTTCCGGTATTATATAATAATGTAAAGAATTTTTTGTGGAAGCACACGGATTCGAACCGCGGACCCTCTGCTTGTAAGGCAGATGCTCTGAACCAGCTGAGCTATGCTTCCGGTATTATATAATAATAATCTAAAGAACTTTTCGTGGAAGCACACGGATTCGAACCGCGGACCCTCTGCTTGTAAGGCAGATGCTCTGAACCAGCTGAGCTATGCTTCCAGACATTTTAAAAGACCTGCTTTCTTTTTGAATGGGAGGCAAAGGTATAGTTTGTTTTTTATTTCACAAAATAAAAGTTGATTTTTTGAATTTTTTTTCAAGACATTTTATCTCTTTATCCCGATTGAGTAATTTTTTGAGTATAAACTAGTTTTGGGTCACCTTTTAGTGATTAATTTTAATGAAAAATTGTGCAAATACTTGATTATTTGAATTTTATAATTATTTTCGGCCCCGATTTATAACTTTAATTTTAAAAAATCAAAAAACATGAAAAAAATTACCTTGGTTGCTGTGGCAGCAATCGGCATGACCCTATTCGCATCTTGTAAAAAAGACCACACTTGTGCTTGTAAAGTAACTATGGGTGGTAGCACTCAGGAAGTAACGCAAACTTTTCCTAAAACGTCTAAATCTTCAGCTAAGACTGCATGTGAAAGCTACGAAACTACAGCAGCGGTTGGAGGTGCTACTGTAGAATGTTCTTTAAAATAATTAGTATTTTATAGAAAAAAAGGCGCTACTGTAACCGGTAGCGCCCTTTTTTATGCTATAGATTGTATTTAAGCGATACGCCCAGTACATAATGATCCGGGTCTTTCTTTAGCTGGGTGGCCATGATCAGGCTGGACGATATAGTATTACTCAGGGCAAAGTTTAGTTGCATATTGAGCAGGTAATGCTGGGTACCGGTTTCTCTGACGTTCTTGATCATTATCCCGTAAGCGATAGAGGTTTTTCGCTGCATTAAGCCTATATTATTCCTGATGGTGCCAAATTCAAGATTCAACGGAAGATAGGTGACCAGGTTGTTTCGGTCCCGCAGATCAATTTCTGTAAACAGGCTGTAATTAAAACCAATGAAGGGAACTGTATTGGCGTTTCTTTTAAGCATATACCCCAGGCTGAGTTCCAGGTTGGGCGAAACCGTGTTATTAAAGACGATCACGCCAAATCCTACACCAAGCTTAAAATTGTTCAGCACCTGTACAAATGGTTTTGTGCTGCTGAAACCGGAAGTTTGTACCCCCGTGGCAGCAAGTGACCAGCGGGAATTACTGCTGTATAAAGGATTGTGATAATTAGCTACTTTAAGTTTTGCCGCTTGTACCATGCTGTCCAGCTGCTGCTGCACTTTCCGGACCTGCGCATTACTTAAGGTATTGAGATCTGTAAGTGATTTGGCCGTGACCGTAATCATGTTTTGGTGTAAGGAATCTGCTACTCCTTTTGCTGCACGGGGATTAGCGACAAAGTAGGTATAGTACAGGCTATCCATACTGTTTTTCAAATTATAATAATTGCCTTCTTTAAACACTATTTCTGACTGGACAGGGATAAGTTGCCTGAAATTCAGTTTTTCAAAACCGGCACCCGGCTTCTGTTCTATATAAAGCAGGTTTTGAAGTGTGGCATTTTTATTAATACTGTCTTCAAAATATTGAATATGCTTTCTTATGCGATTAGCGACCACATTGAAAAAGTCATTGTCGTTCCAGTCATCCAGTGCAACGAGCGCGACTTTAAAGCTGATTTGTCCGGGTAGATCGACCTGGAAATGATGCCGGGTTACGGGAAAGGATATGTTCGTATCGCTTGCTGAGTTTTGAGCATGCGCAGTGGACAACAGGAGTGTGCATGCCAGTAAAAGGCCGGAAAAGATTTTTTTCATGTAGTCTTAAAATTGACGGGTTAATATTTTGGTGGAAAAGGCGACGTCATCGGATTTTGTGCGGAGATGCTCTTCTATAGCCATCATGAATTTGCCGGGTTTGGGTGCCGTCGCTGGTTTTTCAAGGTCCAGCAGGTGTATTGTTTTCCGGGCAGGTTGCGAGCTGGAGGGTGCCTGGGCTACGCTTTCCCCGGCGGCGGGCACAGGCCTTGGGGTTTCGGGTATTATTTGTTCCTCTTTCAATGCTTCTTTTTGGGTAATAGTTCCGGTCTTTGCAGCTATTGATGCGGTGCCGGATGCGGGAGCTGTATACCCGGATGTTGCCGGTTGTTTTTGGGATACCTGTCCTGGCGGTTCCGCTTGTTGGGGCCGGGCTTCCTGCCGGGCAATAGCTTCCTGCTTGGCAGGGAGCCTGCTCATGCCTGATCGCAGGGCCAGGGTACCGGGTGTTTTCCATTGCATCAAACCGAATGTGACCATAGCGCCAATAAGCAGGGCGGCGGCATATTTTAACCCGCTAAGATTGTTTTTTTGTTGTTTCCCGGGCCGTTCTATCTTATGCCATAGCTTTTCAGTGTCAATATCTATATCAAAATCTTCAACAGAAGCAGCTTCCCATTGCGCTTTCAGCTGCCGGTCCAATTCGTTCTTCATGATTCGCTGTTTAATAGTTTTTTTAATAATTTTCGGGCACGGGATAACTGGGATTTGGAAGTGTTAATACTTATGCCTAAAGTATCGGCGACCTCTTCATGGGTCATTTCATCAAAAACATATAGGTTCAATACTGCGCGGTAACCGTCCGGCAGCTTCCGGATACAGGCCTGTACATGGCTGAGCTCAAAGCTGTTATTCGCTTCCGGTTCATGATCAGAATGGTCTATTTTATCTTCCAGCCAGGTGGTTTCATCTATAAAACTGATATTGAAAGTTTTGTTTTTCCGGATGTGCATCAGGCATTCATTGATCGCGATCCGGTGTATCCATGCTTTCAGGCTGCCTGCCCCTTTATATTCAAACTGGCCGATTTTGAAAAATACTTTTTCAAAACTGTGCTGCAGGATATCTTCTATATCCGTCTTGTTGTTTACATAGCGGAAGCATAATTTCAATAGGTCATTAACATACAACTGGTACAAAAGCCTTTGAGCAAATGCATCATTTTTTTGACAATATGTGATTAAATCTCTTTCGCTTAAGCTCATCTGATCTGCGTTAACTAATAAATGCAGTATATCCGGAAGGTTGCAGGCAGGCGCAAAAATAATGATACAATGTCCACAATGACTAACTCATCAGGAACAAATTATTGTATACCAACTTTAGGAAAATGGAATAATGTAAATGAAATCGTATGGGCGAATATTTACGTTTAATATTTTTCTTCTTTGAATATTTCGCCGTTTGCCCGGTAGTAATACCAGGTACCGGTTCTTTGGGCAACAGGTACATATTGATATTCGGGTGCACCGCCGGGACTAATTGCACCTGCTACTTCAACTGTATCTACGCGGTAGGTATATTTACCCATGATCTTTAACTGCCCGTTATTATAAAACTCTTCATATGCACCCAGCATCAGTAGATATTCCCGGCCGTCCCATTCTACCTTTGAATATTGGTAAGTTTTCTTTTTGGCCCCGTTGGGATGATAATATTCCCAGTAGCCCAATGGCTGGTTAGCCTCATAATACCCCTTGGATTTAATACTGCCGTCTTTGTAAAACTCTGTCCAAAGGCCGTTTCTGACCAGTAGATGGCCGCTTTCCAGTTGTTCGCCGAGCTCGCCTTGCACCAGCACATGCTCCTTCATGTCCAGCAACCGGTAATAATAAGGTGGGTTAAAATTTATGAACACCATCCACAAGCTGTCCTGCTCCCGCCATAAATAATAGGTACCGTCCCTGTCCGTTTTTAAAGTATCGGTCAGCAGGTCGGTATCCGCACCCCGGAAAGGCATTTCGGTCTGCGCCTTCCCGCTATGAAAATACAGGAAAGCGAAAGCGCAGAAAATGATCCGTTTGTAAAACCTATAAGTGTTCATGATGGGTGAATCAATAGTAAATATACAGATTAACTTAAATTTTCTGCTATTTTGTCAGTTAATTGTCTGAATTGTGTAATTTTGCGCTTTATTTTTGCATATGTTAGAAACCCCTACAAAGACCATCGATGAAACCCGTCAGGGTGAGGCTTATGAAGCTTTTCAAAATGATCCTAATCAATACAGGAAGCATTTCTATATAGAAAGCTATGGCTGCGCGATGAACTTTAATGATAGTGAAATTGTGGCGTCCATCCTGAATGAGAACGGGTTTGGCGCTACCCGTAATATTGAAGATGCTAACCTGATCCTGATCAATACTTGCTCTATCCGCGAAAAAGCGGAGCAGACCGTTCGTAATCGCCTGATGCATTTCAAAGGCCTCAAAAAGAACCGCCCGGAGATGCTGGTCGGCGTATTGGGCTGTATGGCAGAGCGGCTTAAAGCCAAACTTTTAGAGGAAGAAAAGCTGGTTGACCTGGTGATCGGGCCGGATGCTTATCGTTCTTTACCTGCTTTGGTGGCTGATGCCGAAGGCGGCCAGAAAGGGGTGAATGTATTATTGAGCCGGGAAGAAACTTATTCTGACATCGCTCCTGTGCGTTTAGATACCAATGGCGTAAGCTCATTTGTAAGCATCATGCGCGGCTGTAACAATATGTGTACTTTCTGCGTAGTGCCTTTTACCCGGGGACGCGAGCGCAGCCGCGACGCCCATTCCATCATCCGCGAGGTGCAGGACCTGGTAGACAGAGGTTATAAAGAAGTAACCCTGCTGGGACAAAATGTAGACAGTTATTACTGGATGAGCCAGGATGGTACTGAAGAAGTAACGTTCGCGAAGCTACTGGAGATGACTGCATTGGTACATCCGAAATTGCGGGTGCGTTTCAGCACCTCTCATCCTAAAGATATTACCGACGAGGTATTGTTTACGATGAAAAAGTATGACAATATCTGCAAAAATATACACTTACCGTTGCAAAGCGGCTCTACGCGCGTGTTGCAGCTGATGAACCGCACCTACACGAAAGAGTGGTACCTGAAGAAAGTAGACCGTATCCGCGAGGTATTACCGGAATGTGCGATTACCTGTGATATTATTTCCGGTTTCTGTACTGAAACGGAAGAGGACCACCTGGAAACCCTGGAAGTGATGCGTTACAGCAAATATGACCTGTCTTATATGTATATCTATTCAGAAAGACCGGGTACGCTGGCCGCGCGCCGCTATGCCGATGATGTGCCGGATGAGGTGAAGAGCCGCAGGCTGAAAGAAGTGATCGAGGTACAGGGGCAGGCGAGCACTGAAGTATTCAGAAGCTGCATTGGCCAGACTTTTGAAGTATTGATTGAAGGAAATAGCAAGCGTAGCGAAGAACACTGGAGCGGCAGAACGACCCAGGGCCGCATGAGTGTTTTTCCAAAAGGCGACTGGAATCTGAAAAAAGGAGATTATGTGACCGTAAAGGTGAATGAGGCTACCAGTGGTACCCTTATCGGGGAAATTGTTTCTGTTTAATTGTAAATCTGGAAATGTGCTGAAGCTGAGCCACCGATACCAGAGCATTTTTTGTTTCCAGGTAGCGTAGCACAAACCAATGAAGCAAAATTTTGATTTTTGACTTTTAAATTTTGAATTAAACAATGGATTTACAAGCAATAAAGAACAGATTTGGAATTATAGGTAATGATCCTGCCTTAAACTATGCCTTGCAGGTTGCGGCGCAAGTGGCCAACACCGACTTGAGCGTGCTCATTATGGGAGAAAGCGGGGTAGGTAAGGAAGTTTTTTCTCAGATTATACATAACCTCTCCGCCCGCAAGCATAACCCGTTCATCGCGGTAAACTGCGGCGCCATTCCCGAAGGTACAATTGACTCCGAATTATTCGGTCACGAGAAAGGTTCCTTCACCAGTGCCAGCGACCAGAGGAAAGGTTATTTTGAGAGTGTAAATGGGGGTACTATCTTTTTGGATGAGATCGGGGAAATGCCTTTAGGTACACAGGCCCGTTTATTACGTATGCTGGAAACCGGGGAATACCTGCGTGTAGGTTCTTCGAAAGTGATGAAAGCTGATGTGCGGGTGATCGCCGCGACCAATAAAGACCTGTTACAATTGACAAAAGAAGGTAAGTTTAGAGAAGATCTCTATTATCGTTTGAATACTGTACCTATTCGTGTTCCTTCGCTGAGAGAGCGTAAAGAAGATATTTATTTATTGTTCCGGAAGTTTGTAATTGATTTTGCGGAGCGTTATAAAACTACACCCATTCAGTTGGATGAAGTGGCGCGGCAGCTACTGACCGATTATCCCTGGCCGGGCAATGTGCGGGAATTGAAAAATATGGCGGAGCAAATATCCGTTTTGTCTATAGATAAGGTTGTAAATGCAAACGCATTAAGCAAGTTCCTGCCCAAAGCAGAGGCCGGTAATAATATGCCTATGCTGGCGGCCCCGCCGGATGTGCCGATGCGTAGCCCGAATGCCGGAAGCGATAATGCTTCCAGCTCTACCGAAAGAGAGATCCTGTATAAATTCCTGTTCGACCTTAGAAAAGATTCTAATGATATCAAACAGTTATTATTTGAATTGTTACAGCAACAAGGAATGGGTAATGCGATGCCCAAAAACAACCCCGGTAATTTAGCGAATGAAGGATTTTCTTTGCCGCCCGCTATGAATTATAGTAATCCGCAACCGGTACAAGAGCAAAAACCATTTGTGAGTTACCCGGCTAGTGACGGCCCTGTGATCATTAACCCGGGTAGTGATATCCACGATCACGAGGATGTAGAAGAGTCCTTGTCTTTGATCGACCGGGAAAGAGAATTTATTATTAAGGCGCTGCAGAAACATAAAGGTAAGCGTAAGGATGCCGCTCATGAGCTGGGCATTTCTGAAAGAACCTTATACCGTAAGATCAAGGAATATGATATTGATGAATAGTGCTTCCTGGAATGAAGATATTATGATCTTATAATTTAAAAATGAGCCGGCAATACTGCCGGCTCATTTTCAGTTTATTTTTATTGCTGACCTATTAATGTATGTGTGAAAATGTTGCCGGCGCCGGGAGAATACCGCTAGTATCCGTTTAAGACCTGGAGCGGTTAAAAAAATGCCTGTTTATCCCGGAAAACATCTTTATTTTTACCTTTCAAATATTACTGAATTTTAAATTGTATACTTATGCGCTGGAGAGGCGAAAGACAAAGTGATAATGTGGAAGACCGCAGGGGAATGAGTGGCGGTGGTAAAGTAGCCGTTGGCGGCGGATTGGGCGCCATTATCGTCCTGGTGATCGGCTTATTGATGGGAAAAGATCCTGCAACACTAATTGGAGATATGATGAGTGGCAGTGGGCAAACCTCCGGTGTACAGCAAGGGCCATACCAGAACGCAGCTGATCCAAGTGATACCACAGGTCAATTGGTGAGCATGGTATTGGCCAGCACAGAAGATGTGTGGTCGGGTATTTTCAGGCAAGCCGATGCTGCTTATCAAAAACCTACGCTGGTATTATTTACTGGGAGCACCTCTACCGCCTGCGGGCAGGGTCATGAAGCTATGGGCCCGTTTTATTGCCCCGCAGACAGCAAAGTATATATCGACCTTTCTTTCTGCACCGAGCTGAGAGATAAATTCAGGGCGCCCGGGGAAGCGGCTATCGCTTATGTGATCGCCCACGAGGTAGGCCATCATATTCAAAACCTGATGGGTACTTCCGCTAAAGTGCAAAGTATGCGCGGGCGTTTAAGTGAAGCACAATACAATAAGTATTCGGTAGCCCTTGAATTGCAGGCAGATTTTTATGCCGGTATCTGGGCCAATCGTGCGCAGCAGGCGCGTAATATATTTGATCAAACCGATATTGAAGCAGCCTTAAGAGCGGCGAATGCCATTGGGGATGATAAGTTGCAGAAAGAAGCGCAGGGTTATGTAGTGCCCGATGCTTTTACGCATGGTTCCTCTGCACAGCGTATGGAATGGTTTATGAAAGGCTATAAAACCGGTGATTTGAACCAGGGAAATACCTTCAGGGCTTTAGGGTTAAACTAAAGATGCTTCTTTCCCATAGCTTATCACTTTTTACTTATCACCCATCACCCATAATTTTTGACTTTTAATTTAGAATAAGCTTTGTCGATAGTTGTTAAAGAATTGAGCCGTAAATACGGCGAGCAAATAGCCGTAAATAATATTTCGTTTGAGATCGAAAAAGGTATTGTAGGTTTTTTAGGCCCTAATGGCGCCGGTAAATCTACTACCATGAAAATGCTGACTACTTATGTGCCGCCGACTTCCGGTACTGCATCGGTTTGTGGTTTTGATATTGAAAAGAATATCCGGGAGGTGCGCAAACATGTCGGTTACCTGCCGGAGAGTAATCCTTTGTATTATGATATGTATGTAAGGGAATACCTGAATTTCGCGGCCGGGGTGCACCAGTTATCTAACGTTAAAGCTAAGGTAGACGCGGTAATCGGGATGACCGGGCTGGGCAAAGAAGTGCATAAAAAGCTGGGCCAGCTGTCTAAAGGCTATAAGCAAAGGGTGGGTCTGGCACAAGCCATGATCCACAACCCGGATGTATTGATCCTGGATGAGCCTACTTCGGGCCTTGACCCTAATCAATTGGCCGATATACGCGATCTTATTGTCCAGCTTGGAAAAGAAAAAACCGTTTTATTGTCCACACATATCATGCAGGAAGTACAGGCCATGTGCAGTCGCGTGATCATTATCAAAGACGGGTCTATTGTAGCTGATGATGCGATGGGCAATATCCAGGCACAATCTGAAAATAAAAATACTATTGTGATCTCCTTGACTGTAGACCTGCAGCAGGCCGATTTTAAAACCTTAACTCCTGTTGATTCTATCCGCCTGATCGGGGGCCGTACCTGGGCTCTGCAAACGAGTAATCCGGACAAGCTGCGTAAGGCCTTAATGCAATGGGCGCTTGAAAAAGATTATACGATCGCTTCTTTGCAAACAGAAACAAAATCTTTGGAAGAAGTGTTCCGACAGTTAACGAATAGGTGATGGTCGATAAGAGATAGGGGATTGCGGCTAATTATCTTGCGGTGTGCCTTGCCAGATCCCTAATGCCTGCGTAAACTTTTCACTTTTTACTATTGACTTACCCTCCATCCCCTATAATTAGTATTCACTATTCACTTATCACTTATCTCCCATAATTAATCACCCATCACTTTTTACTTTTCACTATTCACTAAAAGAATGCCACTTAGAACCATAAATGCCATACGATATATCTCACCACTCCGGGAGGGAGGCTCCTTACCGGCGATCGTAGCCGGTGACGATGATTTTTTATATGTAATGAAATTCAGGGGAGCGGGGCAGGGGCTCAAAGCGCTGATCGCGGATGTGATTGGCGGCGAGATCGCCAGGCTGCTGGGCCTGAAGATGCCGGAAATGGTGCTGGTCGGGCTGGCAGAAGGTTTTGGCAGGACAGAGCCGGATGAAGAGATCCAGGACCTGCTGAAAGCCAGTACGGGCCTTAACCTGGGCGTACACTTTTTGAGCGGTGCCATAACCTTTGATCCTGAAGTGCATAAAATTGATGCCGCAACAGCAAGCCTGATCGTATGGCTGGATGCTTACCTGATGAACATCGACCGTACCGCGAAGAATACCAATATGCTGATCTGGAATAAAGAGCTTTGGCTGATCGACCATGGTGCTTCCATGTATTTTCATCACAACTGGGACAGCCTGCCCACATCGCTCAAAAGCCCTTTCGCGATGATTAAAGAGCATGTCTTGTTACCTTTTGCCACAGAGCTGGAAGCAGCGGCACAAAAGGCTTTAGCCGTACTGAGCCCGGGAAATATTGAAGCGGTAGTAGCGCTGGTACCGGATGAATGGATGCAACAGTCGGAGCCGGGAAGAGATTTGCAGGAGATTAAAGCGGGTTACCACCAGTTTTTAAACGATCGTTTGCAACATAGTGCTCAATTTTTAAAACAGGCTATTGATGCAAGATAAACAGCTTTATGAATATACGGTGGTCCGTATTGTGCCAAGGGTAGAACGGGGTGAATTTATCAATGCCGGTATTTTGTTGTACTCTAAAAAGGCAAACTACCTGTCGGGTAGTTTTGTTGTAAATAAAGATAAGATTTTAGCCCTGGACCCTCTTGCTGATATTACCTTGATAGCAGCACAGTTGCAGGGCCTGGAACGAATTGCCAAAGGCGAAAGATCCTGCAAGTCACCTATTGCGCAGCTGGATAAAGCTTCCCGTTTTCGCTGGTTGAGCGCTAACCGGAGTACGATTATCCAAACTTCACCAATCCATCCGGGATATGCTGAAGACCTGGATGCTACCGTGGAGCGATTGATGCAACAATATGTATTGTAATGAAATATAAAAAGCAGGCAATTCGCCTGCTTTTTTAATAATGAAATAGTTTATTTTTGAAGGGATGCTAGTTTCTCCTGCCAAACAGCAAACTCCCGATCCTTACCATATTTGAGCCTTCAGCAATAGCCAGCTCATAATCGCCGCTCATGCCCATAGAAAGGGTATCAAAACTTTGTTCAAAAAGGAACGTACTGCCTTTATGCACTTCGAAAGTTTGCTTCAACGCATTGAACTCCTTGCGGACCTGGCTTTCATCTTCTGAAAAGCTCGCCATGCCCATCATACCGCGGATGCGTACATGAGATAACTCGGTTTTATTGGCCTCATAATAAGCGCCAAACTGGAACAACTCTGTATTATCAAAACCAAACTTGGTATCTTCCGTCGCGATATGTACCTGTAACAAACAATCAATTACCCGGCCCAGTTTTTTGCCCTGCTTATTGATCTCCAGCAGCAATTTAAGACTGTCCACGCCATGGATCAGGTGTACGAAAGGCGCAATGTATTTGACCTTATTGGATTGAAGATGGCCGATAAAATGCCAGCGGATATCTTTGGGTAATTCCGCTTCTTTCTCCATTAATTCCTGTACATAGTTTTCCCCGAAATCCCTTTGCCCCAGCGCGTACAAGGCCTGGATATCAGCAGCGGATTTCAGCTTGGAAACGGCGACAAGGGTAGTGTTTTGAATTTTTAATTGTTCAGAAAGGGACAGGTAGGCTTGCGTATTGACCATTTTATTGTAAATATTGTAGGTCTTAGGCAAAGCAAGGCTTTGCACTAAGACTGTATAGATTAGTATTGTTCTTTCTCGTTAGGGAAATCTTTGCCGCGTACATCGCTGATATACTGGGATGCGGCAGCGCGGATATCATCTCTCAGGTTGGCATACCTTCTTAGGAAGCGTGGGGAGAAATCTTTAGTAATACCCAATAAATCATGCATCACCAGGACCTGGCCGTCTACATGCATGCCCGCGCCGATACCGATCACCGGGATATCCAGTTCTTCCGAAACGCGTTTGCCTAAGCTGGCCGGGATCTTTTCCAAGACCAGCGCGAAAGCGCCGGCTTCCTGTACTCTATGGGCATTCTGAATCAATTCTTCCGCTTCTGCTTCTTCTTTGGCCCGAACAGTATAAGTACCGAATTTATAAATAGATTGTGGGGTTAATCCTAAGTGCCCCATTACCGGGATGCCGGAAGAAACGATCCGGGAAATAGAGTCACAGATTTCTTTTCCCCCTTCGAGTTTTACTGCGTGCGCGCCGGCTTCTTTCATAATACGGATAGAAGATTTTAAAGCCTCTTTACTGTCGCCCTGGTAAGAACCGAAAGGCAGGTCACATACCACAAAAGCTCGTTTCGCGCCGCGCACGACAGAACCGGCCATAAAGATCATCTGGTCTAAAGTGATCGGTAGCGTGGTTTCGTAGCCCATCATGGTATTCGAGGCCGAGTCGCCCACCAGGATAACATCTATACCTGCTTCATCAAAAATTCCCGAAAAAGCATAGTCATAAGCGGTGATCATCGATATCTTCTCGCCGTTCTGTTTCATCTTCAGCAGGCTATGCGTGGTTACTCTTTTTATTTCGCTGTGTACAGACATATAAACATGTTTTATTAGTGTCAACAATCTGTCAAAAGTAGCATTTTAAATGAAATCCAAAAGGAAAATAAAGAAAGAACCTTGCTTATAAATATAGCCGCAGCAAGCAGTTTATGGAATCTTCCCCATGTTGTTTTTATTAATGAGAATTTATCATTTGTAAAATAGCATTTGATTTATTTGGCTTAATTTTGCCGGGTTAATCGAAAAAAAACATAGTATTAAATAAAGAATATAGAAAATGAGCAAAGGTCCGATCTCCCAATTTATTGAGCATCATTACAGACATTTTAACGCAGCCGCTTTAGTAGATGCAGCGAAAGGCTACGAAGCACACCTGAACGAAGGCGGTAAAATGCTGATCTCCCTGGCAGGTGCCATGAGTACGGCTGAATTGGGTATTTCCCTTGCAGAAATGATCCGCCAGGATAAAGTGGCGATCATCTCTTGTACCGGTGCTAACCTGGAGGAGGATGTGATGAACCTGGTAGCGCACTCTCATTACAAACGCGTACCTAACTACCGCGATCTGACCCCACAGGATGAATGGGACCTTCTGGAAAACCATTACAACCGCGTAACCGATACCTGTATCCCGGAAGAAGAAGCCTTCCGCCGCTTACAGGCGCACCTGGAAAAAGTATGGAAAGATGCCGAAGCTAAAGGCGAGCGCTATTTCCCGCACGAGTTTTTATACCAGGTCGTGAACAGCGGTGTGTTGGAGCAATACTACGAGATCGATCCTAAGGATTCCTGGATCGTTGCTGCTGCGGAAAAGAACCTGCCGATCGTTTGCCCGGGATGGGAAGACAGCACAACCGGTAATATCTTTGCCAGCTACTGTATTAAAGGGGAATTGAAAGTAAGTACCGTGAAAGGCGGTATTGATTATATGATCTACCTCACAGAATGGTACCGTGCTAATTCCGGTGGTAAAGGCGTCGGGTTCTTCCAGATCGGCGGTGGTATCGCGGGCGATTTCCCGATCTGTGTGGTGCCGATGATGTACCAGGACCTGGAGTGGCATGATGTTCCTTTCTGGTCTTATTTCTGCCAGATCTCCGATTCTACCACTTCGTACGGTTCCTATTCGGGTGCAGTACCTAATGAAAAAATTACCTGGGGTAAGTTAGATATTAACACCCCGAAATATATTGTAGAAAGCGATGCCACGATAGTAGCACCCTTAATTTTCTCTTATATCTTAGGCCTCTAATAAAAAGTAGTGTGCCTGGGCAGCATACAGAAAAGGTTATACGGGTAATATCGTATAACCTTTTTTGTTGTGGCCGGAATATTAAAACAATTAAATGAATTTAATTTTATGTCTCTTAAAATTGAGTCCGGGAAGACTATAAAACTAGCCTTGCCATTGATCTTTGGCGAATTGGCGCAGATGCTGCTGCATATCATAGATACGGCCATGATCGGCGCATTGGGTGGAGATAGCTACAAACAGGTAGCTGCAGCCGCACTGGCATTAAGTGTGATCAATATTCCTTTCGTATTAGGCATCGGGATCACGATGTCCGTATCTCAATTGGTGTCCATGGCCAAAGGAAAAGGAGATGATGGCGCTATCGCTCATTATTTTTATAATGGCTTCTGGCTTTGTGCCGCGGCTGCATTGTTGATATCGGGTAGCCTGGAACTCGGGCAGAATATCCTGTTTCATTTAGGTCAGGATGAAGAAGTGGCCCGCTTAGCACAACCCTTTTTAAGGGTAATGGGTATTTCCATTATACCGATGTTGCTCTTCATGACTCTGAAGCAGTTTACGGATGGCCTGGAGTATACGCGTACAGCGATGATCTTATCGGTATTGTCTTTGCCGCTTAACGTTTTTATCAACTGGCTGATCATATTCGGCAACTGGGGCTTCCCCAGGCTGGAAATGGTGGGCGCGGCCTATGGTACTTTGATCACGAGGACGGTGATCTTCCTGATCCTGGCCTATATTATTTTTACCCACCGTATCTACCGGCCTTATATGTCTTTGCGCAAAGAGCAATGGCATTTGAAAAAGAAGAGTATTAAAGAGCTGCTGAATATAGGGGTCCCCAGCAGTTTGCAGGTGGGAATGGAAGCTGGTGTATTCGCGGTTTCGGCGATCATTGTAGGTAGTTTTGGCGCTATGCAGCTGGCTGCGCACCAGATCGCTTTGCAATGCGCTTCCTTCACCTTTATGGTGTCTATGGGATTGAGCCAGGCCGGTTCGATCAGGACCAGTAATGCCTTTGGCCAGGGCGATAAGGGCAAGATCGGCAATATCGGTAAGAGCACCTTATTGATGTCTTTAGGTTATGGTGTCTTCTGTGCCTTGTTTTTTATCGCTTTAAAAGGGACCTTGCCATTGCTGTTTCTGGAAGATGATGGTTCCGGTACCGGGAACAGTGCGGTGATCGGTCTGGCCTCGTCTTTATTGTTATTGGCGGGCTTGTTCCAGATCTCTGATGCTACCCAGGCGGTAAGCGCCGGTGTTTTAAGGGGAATCAAAGATGTGAAAACGCCGACACTGCTTATTTTTGTGGCTTACTGGGTATTGGGATTACCTTTGGGCTACTGGCTGGCCGTAGCTTTTGATATGAAAGCCTCCGGTATCTGGTTAGGTTTCATTATCGGTTTAACTTTTTCGTCTTTATCTTTGACGAAAAGATTTTTTAATAAACTCAAATAAATTAATTGATGTATAAAATATTGTGTACGCTTTTGACGCTTCCTGTTGCTTACTTTGCTTCTGCTCAACATAACCTCGACGCCGCGGCCGTTAAATTTGATGATGCCCGGATCTCTCAATGGGCGACAACCTGTGTCGTAGAAAGAGGCTGGCTGGATATTGCCGATAAAGCCCAGGGCTATGCCTCTGCAGGTGCCGACCAGAATGCTACCGGTCCTTTATCTCCTACCTCAACCAACATCGTGAGCCTGGGGGACAGCGGGGTGGCCGTACTGACTTTTGCGGAGCCCATCCGTAATGTGGACGGACCGGATTTCGCGGTTTTCGAGAACGGGTTCCTGGATCCTGTAGATAGCGGCAAGGCCTTCCTGGAGCTTGCCTTTGTAGAAGTGAGCTCGGATGGAGTGAACTATGTACGTTTCCCGGCTTACTATAACGGGCAGGATACGGCGCAGATCGATAATTTTACTTATGCAAAAGGGCAGGATTATGTCAACCTTGCCGGCCGCTATATTCATGGCTACGGCACTCCTTTTGATCTGGAAGCCTTGCGGGACAGCGCCGCGGTTGATATTGACCATATCACGCATGTACGCATAGTAGATGTTATTGGTAGTCTTGATCCGGTAATTGGCAGTAAAGATGCGGCTGGCCGTATGATCAATGATCCTTATGCGACCGCTTTTGCTTCCGGGGGCTTTGACCTGACGGGTGTAGCCGTATTGAATGCTACGAGTACTAATATAACTGCACCTGAAGAAATAGGTAATATTTCGTTAAGGCCAAACCCTGCAACTAATAATATCGTAATTAGTATAGACAAGATACATACATTTTACTATCAAATCGTTAATATTAGTGGAAAGGCTGTTTTACAAGGAAATGCGGGAAGCGGCGCTGCTATTGGCGTTTCAGGTTTGCCAGCCGGAGTATATTATTGTATTTTAAAATATGGCAATACTAAAAGAGCAATAAAATTTGTAAAACAATAAACCTTATTGGTTATTTTTACGTCTATATAGATAATTACGCTGATGAAGCTTTAGTTCCTGGTTACAGGGGATTTATAAATAGATTCAGCTGACCATTTTGAACCTTAAACTGAACAGACATGAAATTTGCGATTGAATTAGAGCCGACTTATACCATAATAGCGCCGGATGTTGATTTAATGGATAAGGAATTTGCTGAGGCATTGTTTGCCAAGATTAAAGAGGGATTGGAAGCCAACGCACATCAAAGTTTCATTATTGATCTCGGAGCTGTTCATCAAATGGTTAATGAAAGTGTACATCCTCTATTGTGTATACAGGAAGCTGTTGAAGCGGCAGAGGGAAATCTGGTGTTTACCAATGTTCAAGAACTTGTCTTGCAAAAAATCAAGCAGGAGCGTCTTCACTTAAGCCTGCAACTGGCTAACAGTATGGAAGAAGCGATCGCTTTGGTGAATAATGACAAGAAGATGGCGCGTGGATTGTTGAACGAAATGTAATCTTCTGAAGTCTTGAAAATCACTATTCTTGGAAATAACTCTGCAATCCCGGCGCATGGCCGCAACCCGAGCGCCCAGATTGCAGAGATTAAGGACTTCTTACTCCTTATAGACTGCGGGGAGGGCACCCAGATGCAAATGATCAAGTATGGGATTAAGCGGAGTAAAATACGCTATATCCTTATTTCTCACCTGCATGGCGACCACTACTTTGGCCTCATTGGTCTTATTAATAGCTTCGGGCTATTAGGCAGAACGGATCCTTTACATATTTATTGCCCCGAACTGTTGCCGGCTATTATACAGGCTCAGCTGGACGCGAGTTCGGCCCAGCTGCCTTATGAGCTGCATTTTCATACCATAGCCGATAGCGGGGAGCGCCGGGTGCTGGTAGAGGATGCGGTATGCCGGATCACTTGTTTCCCGGTAGACCACCGGATCGCCACACATGGATTTGTCATTACAGAAAAAGCCAAAGCCCGTAAACTGGATCTCGAGGCCTGCCGGCAATACGAAATACCACAATACTTTTACAAGCGCTTACAGGCCGGTGAAGATTACGAGCAGAAAGACGGTACCATCGTGCAGAACGAATGGGTTACCCTGCCGGGCCTGGAGGACAAAGTATATGCTTATTGTGCTGACACCCGTTATACCTTGTCTTTCGTAGAGGATGTGGCGGCGGCAGATTTGATTTACCATGAATCCACTTACCTGGATGCGGATGCGGACCTGGCGATACTAAGATACCATTCTACCGCGGTGCAGGCGGCAGAACTGGCGCAGGCCGCCGGCGCAAAGCGTTTAATGCTGGGGCATTATTCGAGCCGGTATAAGGAAATAGAGGCGTTTGAAGCCGAGGCGAAACGTGTCTTTCCCAATACAGTAGCGAGTTTCGAGGGAATGGAAATCCGGGTTTAAGAAATTGATAAAAAAATATTTGGCAGAAAAAATTATTCGCTTATCTTTGCAATCCAATCGACACGGAGGCTATAGCTCAGTAGGTTAGAGCGTCGGATTGTGGTTCCGAAGGTCGGGGGTTCGAGACCCCTTAGCCTCCCAAAAAGGAAAGCCGCTTAAAGCAATTTAAGCGGCTTTTTTGTGTGATGAATCTTCTTATCCTTTTAGGATCAAATGCAAAAAGATAAGAAGAAAAATTATTTCGCATTGGTAATGTTATTTCTGCCGGAGTTGATTAAGTCAGTCCTGCTCATTTTCTGCGTATGGTAAGTTTAAGGTAGTTATTATTAGAAGAGAAACTGTCCAAGAAAGCCAGCCTTTGATGTTTTTGCTATTTTTATTCGATCCTCCTACAAGCAGGGTTTCTAAGTATTCAATTCAGGCCAGTCGTCTATCTTGGTAAAGTATGGCTTTTTAAGTATTTGTAAGCTCTGCTAAGCTTAATTCTGCATTGGCAAATTGTTGGGTCCAAAAACCATGTAATTTGCCTCTGGAATAAGAATTGCCTTCATTTCTTATTTTTCTAATTTCGGTTTGAGCTAAATTAGACATAGATTTCAATGCATTGACGCGCGAATCTGAATCTATCCTTATTAAACAATCCTTGGGTATCTGATGTGCCTTTAAACGATTATTGCCATCAAAATCGGAGAAGGCGAAATTTTTATCGCTACTTGTAATTTTAAATAAATCTTTTAATTGTGGCGTATCGAGTACCAAAAAACCGTTATGATAAGCTTTTTCACCAACTGGAATTCTATGGTCTTCAACAAGTAGTAATACTCCATCATCTTTAAGTAATGATGTTATTTCACCACCTTGCCCAAACAATGTCAACCATTTAATGGGCTCAATTTCGTGGAGAACATTGCACATAATTATGATATCAAAACTATTTTTATCATGGGACGATAATAAAGTCGTCATATTGTTAAAATATTTGTCTTTACAATCTCCAAAGGCTTTTGCAATTACGTCCCTACATTGATCTTTATCTGTATCATATTCATCATAGGCAATATATTGAATTCGATCAATGAGTTTCTGTTCATTGTTTTCATCAATGTCGACTATGTTTGAAATTAATCGTCCCTTTCCTGCACCATAATCTAAGATTTTAAGTTTAGCTTCTGAGGAAGGCCTATTAATTAATTCAGTCCTGATTTGTATGGACTGTTTGTCATCGGATCCTGTAAAAACGACCTGGGGCTCAAAGAGGGATTGATAAGCATAGCGACTTGTAGCATATTGGGCAGGCAGATTTATAAAGTCCTTTAGTTCTTCAATACCATCTTCGCCCCCTAGTAAACTGTGCAAGACTTTTTCTTGAATTTTACCGGCATGTTGAATTTTGCCATTTTCGACATACCAAATTAATGATGGATCGAAATGTGCTAATAACGGTACGGAATGCGTTGCAATCCAAACTTGTCCATGAGGTACACTTGCCGTAATCCGATCAATAATGCCAATAATTGCTGCAGGATGTAAATGATTTTCAGGTTCATCCAAAATAAGTATTAATTCGCTTAGCGCAAGTTCTTGTTTGAATAGAGCTACACAAAATTGAATTAAGATTTTTTGGCCGTCTGAAAAGTTCGAGTTAGACATTGAAAGGCCAAAAAGTTGGGCGCAACCATCTTTGTCGTAAGTTATTTCAGTATCAAGGAAAATCTTTATAATTTGATTTAGTCTTTCAAAGTCGTCAATTGCATTATTACTATCATCAAGATTAAGATTAGAATTTTGATGAGTAGCGGTAAAATATCTAGAGTGTACGATTTGAATTGTTGAGAAAGCGGCATGTGCAGCTCTTTCCACACCAGCATTATCTAGATCTGCCGAAATCGTTTTTAATTTTGCCGGGCCATATTGACCACTTTCTTCAAGTTTCAAACTTTTAGGCACAAAATGAATAGCTTTATATTGATCTGATAAAACATCAGTTTCAATTTCATTTCTATTTATTTCATTTTTTAAAGTTGATATCCGTGACTCTAAATTCTTAATCGTATCAACGTATGGTTGCTTGTTCGCTTCGGAATTACCACTCTTTCCCTGATTTGCTTTATCAAATTCCAGAAGATATTGTTTATATTCATTGACAGTTTTTTCCCAATTTGGAATGTTGACTTTTGCGTTATCTAGTATTTTATTTGTTGGTTTTATTTTGAAATGAGTAAAAATTTGCTTCAATATCCTTGTTTTTCCTGAACCATTTTTACCTGCAAGTAAGACAACGTTTTGTAGCTTTTCCATTTGTATATTTTCAAGCCCCTCAAAATTGTGTTCATTAAAATGTATATTAACTTTTGTAATTTTCATTAGTACTGTTCGTTAAGTTATAAGAGTTGCTAAGTTACTTTTTATCAATTTTGAAATAGAGTAATTTTTGCATTTTATTTTTAATATTTTCGCGGCTTAACCATATTTTCTTTGTTTAATTATTCTTTTAATTTATGGATTTAAGCCAAACAAACTAGAACTTTTACTTAATTTTTTTTAATATTAACTTGACATTGGTATGAATATTGTTTCACAATTGAGTGATAATAAATTGAATGATAAATAGAATAAGGCTATGAGGGAATTATTTTCAATTGGCATTATTGCTGGTTTATTTTCTTGTGGATCACAGAAAGAGTAGTCTTCCATAGCAAACGGCTCAATGGTGACTAATCCTGACAAGCCGCCCACCTACAGTAAGACCAGTCCCGGCACAAAATAAGGAGGAGCTCAAAATTAAAACCTATAAAAATGTAACTGTATTGATGGTCGCTCTCTATAAAAGGGATCGGAAAGAGTGAAGCATCAAATACCGGTGTGGTTGCCAGTGATTTTAAAATAGACGTAGAGAAGCATGTTTTCGGAAATGAAACCACTAAAAGCGAAATCAACTATTCGGTAGCAGTTAATAATGAGATTGCGCAAACCGTTATGCTGGCAATTAATGTCAATGAAAAGGGAGATCGTAAAGAGGCTACGGAACTATTCAAAAAGACCATTGATAAAACGTTTAAAACAGTAGGTGTCGATTTGCCGCTGCCGGTATCGGAAGCAATTGGATATGGCAAAAGTAAATTCGCAGAAACTAAAGTGCATTGGTATACTTTTAAATTAGATAAAGATAATACGGAAACCGGGATTTTAATGATTACCTCTAAATAACTCTCCGCATCGTTTTTTTGACTATAAGATCGTGGGTTCGAGACCCTTTAGCCTCCCAAAATAAAAGCCGCTTAAAGCAATTTAAGCGGCTTTTCTGTGTCTTTTAGACAGGCTAAAGACTTTGATTTTCAACCTTAGAAAGACTTTCGATCAGCTAAACTTTAGCTACTAAAAGAAATAGTTTCCTGCCATTCAATAATTAGGAGCTAATTTTGAGCGTTTTAAAAGAAAATAGTCGCAAATGAAAAAAATTATATTTATCGGCCTGCTCCTGAGTTTATACGCCTGTGAGGGCAAAGATAAAACGCCTAAATACACCCGGCAACCCCACCAGAATTGGATTCCCAACTGGGAAAAAGATACCCTGGTAGCTATAAGCGGCAGTGCGGCCCCTTACCTGACGGATGTGATGTATTCCGAAACGATAGGCGATACCTCTGTGCTTTACCGGAAGGGGGAGAAGTATTATGTATGGACCGAAAATGTGAAAATAGAAGCACAAAGGACCTTCTACTATTTTGAACCGAATATGCGGGAGTATAATAATATCGTGGTCAGCAAAATTCCATTTTCAAACCTGTTAAACGATTTCTACTCAGAAGGCTATTATGTAACGCCTGCAAGTTTTGTAGACACTACAGACAATTCCTGGCAAACACAATTCCAGTCGGTTAAGGTTGTGAAAAAACCGGATATTGTCGGCTGGACTGCTCCCCCTGTTTATTCTACCGAGAATAAGCAATACCTGGACTAATATCAGGGTCCGGAAAGTTACATAGGAATTTTGGAAATTATTATTTTGATTATTCATTCCCCAAAACCGCTCTGAAATGTTAGAGCGGTTTTATTATTTGCCATTAATGTAGCTATCAGCAACACTTACAATGCTTTACAGGATTGTTACATTTCCGAAAATTATGTTAGAACACTAGCTATTGTCAGGATTTAATCAGAAATTTATAGCTAAAACCATCGATTATGCACATATTATTAAGCCTTGCGGTATGCTGCAGCTTCAGTGCTCAGACAATGGCCCGCGACAATACGATCATCGCTCCGGAAACTATAACCGCCCCCGGAGCCCAGGAAAAGGATCCAAAAGAAGCCGCGCTCGACAAAATGGTAGAACAGATTGATGCCGACTACGCGGCGATTAATGAAAAAAAGCTAAATATCAGGATCGTTAAAATAGAGGAAGGCGAATTTGAGGCCGGCTGCGCGGTTAAGGCAAATGTAACTTATTCTAATGCTGCCGGGGAGCCGGTAGAAAAGATAGAACGCTGGCTGGCCGGGGACGCCACCGAGGAAATGATTGAATATTATTACAAAGCCGGGAAACTGTTTTTTGTCCTGCGGAAACAAGTGTATTACCCACCTAACACCGCGGATAAACCCGTACAGTCTGAATTAAAGATTTACCTCGATAAAGGCAAGCCGGTAAAATATACCAGCAGCCAGGGCGATACCTACCAGACGATGGATTTTAAAGCCGAAGTAAATGAAGGAACCGCTTTATATAAAGCTAAAACCAAAGAACAAACACGGGATGCGATATGTCCTGCCGGTTAAGTAAACGCTGCAACGAAAATAAGTATGAAATATAATGTGATTATGTTTGCGGCCCTTTTACTGTACTCCTGCTCAGGCAATAATGCCGCTAAAGTTTCACAGGAAACACAGCAGGACGCAGTACGGGAGAAGCCGGAACCGGAAGCCTTTAAAGTACTGTATTCGGCCTTTGATGAAGCGCAGCAAAATTATAAAGTGATCTTCTCGGATGCGGAAGGGCACGTTTATTTTAATTCCTATTATGAAGGGGAAGAGCGGTTAAATAAGAATGTACCGCTGCAGCTGGATGATAAAACCGAGTTTGACGTACGTAAGTACCGGATCCTTTCCGGTGCGGATAGCGGGAAGTTTATCGTGGTTAATGAATTAAGCCTGAAAATGGAAGGTGTCGACCAGGAAGGTAAGCGCTTTTTTAGCCTGAAACTGGAAAATAATTAATCTGTAGTACTGGGTTTTGAAGGCAATATTTACTTTAAAATAATGATTTTTTTGAAGAAGATTTGTTTGTTTGTGTTTGATAGTCAATTGAATAGGTTATTTTAATTTTTGTACTTTGCTTAATATTGAGTATTTTTATAGGAGTATTTTGATTTTTTAACGTTTAAACCATTTAAAATTTAAAAATTATGAAGAAAGTACTCGTTTCCGGAATTTCTGCAATTGCGTTCTGTGTGATTGCGCTGATTTCCATCCCTCAAGAATCTAAAGCGGACATGCAAACTACCCCTCCTTGCCAATGTGGCATGAATGGAGGGACAAGGGAAGTATTTAAAGTGACTCGTTATGGCCCTCCTGGGAGCCCAGAATCTGAAATTTTCCTGGGTTGTATGACTAGTGCACAAATCAGTGCATTACCTCCGCTAACTATTAGTCCTCAAGGAGTTGCAGAATATTATAGGATTGGTTGTGGTTCAGTTGTAGGGCCAGTAGAGTAATAATAAAGTTTAGAGTTATGTATTAAAAGCCATCTTTAGGGATGGCTTTTGTTATTGAAGTACCTCCACTTAGACTAAAGACCGGTATCTAGTTATTTTATTTTGATTAAATTTTAAGCGTTTAGAGCTGCCAACTCTTCCTGAATGTGTTTAACTTTATAGGAAAATAAAAAGTATTATGAGGTATAGCATAGTCATCTTATCTTTCCTGTTTTTATTTACCGCTTGCAATAACCGGCAGTCGCCGCAAGCACCACCTAAGGATAAAAATGAAGTAGTACGGCAGATGGACGATACGTATAATGTCGTCTATGCCGCCTTTGATGAAGGCAATAAATTACATAAGATCATTTTTACCGATAAAGACACCAGCTATTTTTGTAATTTCTGCGAGGATTCTACCAAGTTCAATAAAGACGTGGCGTTGAAAGCGGTTAATAACAAGGATGAGCTGGTCCGGCAATACCTGGTGCTAGCCGGCAGGGACAGCGGGGGATACCTGTATGTGAATCAACAAACGCAAAAAATGGAATTCATTAATAAGAGCGGGAAGAAGCAATACAGTTTAGACTTGCTGAGAGAGTTCCAGGCGCCTCAAAAAAAATAGTTTTACTGGCCTGAGAGAGCCTCACAATTGCAGTATTTGTATAATTTGTCACCTCCGGGTGACAAATTTTCTTTTAAAAAACGGCAAAAAACATAAAAAATACGGGATTTCACGTATTGTATAGTCGGCTTTAAGTTTGGATATTTGACTATTCAAATTCAAAGAATATGGAAATCATAGAAAATAATAAAATCAAGCAGGACTTTATAAAAGGTAAAAATTTGCTGGATCAGGGAAGGCATGAAGAGTCGATTAAAATATTTGATGCGCTGATCGAGATCAGTATAAATGAATTGGACAGTTATGAAGATAATATCACTTTACATACCTCTTTGAACAACCGGGGTATTGCAAAGTGTAAGCTGGGAGAAACCATTAATGATAAAAGCCTGTATATAAGCGGCATGAACGACCTGAAAAAGGCCGTGGTTTTATTTGGCCTCAGTAATAGTAACCTGAAACCCCAGGCATACCAGAACCTAAAAAAAGCCGAATCTGTTGTCGAGATCTGGGGGAAAACTTGCCGGGAACCGGATACCCATATTATTTTCCAGACCATGTAATCCATTTACCGGTCAAAAGAATAAAGAGCTCCTGGTTATCATTGTTCGCAATAAAGCTTGTAAAGAAGTATACCAGGCATAATTTTTAAAGATTGTTATTGAATGATTCCTTGCCTTAAAGTAACAAAGCCATCCTGATCAGATGGCTTTTGTTTTATATTTTACCCGGTCGCAGCATTCGAACTCTTGCTAAAGTATGCTTGTTGTTATTATTGTTATATAGATTGATATCAGACTTTCACTGACTCGCCGGGTATATCTTTATCCGTAAATGAAGCTTTACATAATGTTGCTATTCGTATCGGGGCGTTTTCCTGCAGGCATAAATACAAGAACCCCGAAAAGAACCACCTATTAGTGTAGATGGTTCATTTCATACTAGGGCTGGTCTTTCAAAGGGTATGGTTATTCAGGCGGTAAATAAGCAGTGAATCCTATTTACTGAAATGCAAATTTCCTATTAATTTATTTACCGGGCAATACTGGAATTCCCTATATTTTTGAATTTTTGGGCAATAATTTCAGGAGACCGGGTAATAAGCTGCTGGAATACCTGCATGTTTAAGCGAAATTTATCAACATAGCGTTTTGTTTTATTCTCTTTTCTTGCGAATATTGTACAGAAAGAATGTTGAATTATGAAAAAAGCGATCCAGGACCTGTATCCTGATAGCCTGGCTCATTGCTATGGTTGCGGTAGGAATAATCCCGCCGGTCATCAACTGAAAACTTACCTGGAAGGGGATAGGACAATAGCGAATTTTTTGCCTGCGGAACAATATACCGCATTGCCGGGTTCGGTATATGGCGGCCTGATCGCCTCATTGCTGGACTGTCATGGCACCGGCTCTGCGGCGGCTTTTGTATGCCGGGCAGAAGGCATTCCTATGACCGAAGCACCTATCCCGGTAAGATGTGTAACGGCATCTTTAACCGTAGACTTTAAAGCGCCTGTGCCTATGGGCAAGGAGCTGACCCTGACCGGAAGGCTTATCAGCATAGAAGGCCGGAAGATCCGGGTGGCTATGGAACTCAGTGCCGGGGATGTCCTCTGTGCTACCGGTGAAATCCTGGCCATCAGGCTTCGGGAAGCGTAAAAATCAAGCATAAATTTACCTGCCCATAAAGGTTTTGGTACTGCGCTCTATGCAAATTATCGCTACCTTTACGGGCATCAAAATCAAATTAAACGTACAATGAAATATTTACCAATAGACCAGAAACTGTACCAGAAAAACAGGGAACGTTTTATTAAGGCGATGAAGCCTAATAGTATAGCTATTTTTAATGCCAGCCCCGTGGTCGCGGAGAACGGAGATGCCGTATATGCTTATAAAGCCAACTCTAATGTCACCTGGCTTTCAGGAGTGGTGCAGGAGCAGACAATGGTAATACTGTACCCCGACAATAAAGACCAGTCCGCGCGGGAAGTACTGGTAGTGCAACGCCCTGATGAATTGCTGGAGAAGTGGAATGGCCACCTGTTGCGTAAAGATGAAGCTACCGCGATCTCCGGTATCCGGAATGTGCAATATGTAGACAGTATTGATGCGCTGCTGCAGGTATGGATGCATCATGCCGAGTATGTTTACCTGGATACCAATGAAAATGACCGCAGAGGGGATGTATTGCGAACAGACCTGCAGTTCGTGGAAAAGATCATGAAACGCTATCCTTTACATAAATATGAGCGTGCTACGGTAATTTTGAAAGAATTAAGAGCGATCAAGACCCGTGAAGAAGTTGAGGTTACCCAGAAAGCGGTTGATATTACGCACCAGGCTTTCCTTAGAGTGATGCGCGTAATCCGTCCGGGTATTATGGAGTATGAGCTGGAAGCGGAAATTACCCATGAATTTTTAAGTAACAGGGCTACCCGCCACGCTTACGGTTGTATACTGGCCAGCGGCGACAGGGCCAGGACGCTGCACTATGTAGATAACAACCAGGAGTGTAAAGACGGTGAGTTGATCTTAATGGATTTCGGGGCGGAATATGGTAACTATTGTGCCGACCTTTCGCGTACCATCCCCGTAAATGGGAAATTCTCCAAGCGCCAGGCCGAGATCTACAATGCCTGTCTGAACGTACACCTGTATTGTGCTTCCATTTTGAAGCCAAAGATTAATTATGCCGATTATATCAATAAGGTTAACCTCGAAATGGAAAAGCAATTGATGAAGATTGGCCTGATCTCTAAAGCCGATATTAAAAACCAGGACCCTGAAAACCCGGCCTACCGCAAATATTTTTATCATGGTATCGGCCATCACCTCGGACTGGACGTGCACGACCTGGGTACGCGGAATGAGCCGGTGAAAGAAGGTATGCTGTTTACGATCGAACCGGGTATTTATATTGAAGAAGAGCAGGTGGGCGTGCGCATTGAGAATAATTACTGGTTGACGAAAAACGGTAATATTGATTTGTTCAAAGGCATCCCGATCACTGTTCCGGAAATTGAGCGTTACATGAAACGTAAATAAGCAAAAGCAAACTATGAATATGCAGCACAGAATACCGCCGCCCGGAGCACAGGTACAGAGAAAGAAACGTAAGGCTATGGACAATGCCCTGCTGGGGTTATTGGCAGGCCTGCTGTTTGGCCTTATCGGCCTTACGGTAGTTTACTTTATCATTTACCAGAGCCGCGGTTTTGATTTTTACCTTAAAATGTTTACCAGGATGGAGCCGACCCCGGCTTATGCGGCTAAGAATATCAGCCTGGCGATGATCTGTAACCTGGTACCTTTTTATTTTTTCCTGAACCGGAAATTCTACCAGAGTACCAAAGGGGTGATTATCGCTACCGGTATTATGGGATTGCTTTTTATACTTTATAAGTTTGTATGGTAATAAAAAATATTTTTTTCTGGATTTAAAAAAATATTGGACAATTCAGAAAAAATAGTACCTTTGCAATCCCTTTGGGGAACGGATAGTTCAATGGTGTAATGGTAGCACAACAGTTTTTGGTTCTGTTTGTCTTGGTTCGAATCCAGGTTGAACTACGGAAAGGTCGCAATTTGCGACCTTTTTTATTTTCTTGCTATTGCACCTGCTTGCTTACCACGGGTTTGGTTTTCAGGATTTTGCAGCAGCTATATGCCTGAACGTAATTACTCTACTGGCAGGAAATTATTTTAAAAAAATATTTTCCCGGTTTTTGAAATAAAATAAATGATGATTATCTTTGCATTCCCTTACGGGGAACGGATAGTTCCATGGTGTAAAGGTAGCACAACTGATTTTGGTTCAGTTAGTCTTGGTTCGAATCCAGGTGGAACTACAAAAGAGATCACAGCCCTGTGATCTCTTTTTTTATTATCATATTCCAGGTAGTTTTTGCCTTAGCTGGAATGCGTTAAAGTACCCGTTTAAAAAAAATAAAAAAAAATTTGCAGGATCAATTTTTTGATTATTTTTGCAATCCCTTCGGGGACGGATAGTTCAATGGTGTAATGGTAGCACAACAGTTTTTGGTTCTGTTTGTCTTGGTTCGAATCCAGGTTGAACTACACAGAAGAGGTCGCAAATCTGCGACCTCTTTTATTTTTGGTCTGTAGCTTAAGCCTGACTTATTTCTTTTCATCAACCTGTCTCAAGAGTACTTTCCCGTGCCATAAAGCCGGATGCATGAAGGCTATTCGGTCGCCTTGAAAATTATTCCTCCTGGTTTAAATATTGCCTGAAGCCGGCCAGTTTTTCATAAGCCTTCGTTGGGCAGCCCGCTTTCTTGTCAAAAAAAAGTTTATGGAATTTTTCGGGTTTCCTGTTTATATAGAAAACCCGAAAATATATGAACAAAGAACTCCAGGGTGGCTACTTAGAGATCATCTTCGCCCACCGCAACAAGACTTACGGCGCCTACGAGCTGCGTAAAAACTACGATAAAAGAATGCTGCTCTCCGGCCTGCTGATGTGTTCATTCGTCCTCCTGTTTGTCGGCTGGAGTGTGTTCAAAAAGGAAGGATCAATAGACTTTGGCAATCCTACTGACGTTTCGCGCAGAGATACCGTAACCATTAGAACGGTAGAGATGCCTAAGCCCAAAGAAATCCCTAAGCCGCAGGAAACCGTTGCGCATGCGGGAAGAACCGCAAAAACAGAGCACTTCGCTACAACAAAAGTGGTCAAAGATAATGAGGTGGATAAGCCGCAAATAAAGCCCGTATCGGATGACGCGCTTGCCGGCCCGGTAAATAATTCCGGCCTTTCCGGGGGGAACGCTATCGCATTGGATAATTCTGTACAGGATGGTACTGAAGAGCCGGGTAGCAACCTGAGTAAAAAAGGGAATACAGATCTGGGCAACCCGCCTTCTAATAACGAGCCGATGAGCGTGGTCAGTGAAAAGCCAATATTCCCGGGCGGTGAAGCCGCAATGCGTAAATTCCTGGCCGATAACCTTATCTATCCGCTACAAGCCCGCAGAGATGAGGTTTCGGGTACGGTACATGTCAGCTTTGTGGTGAATACCGATGGTTCTATTGTCGATGTGAAAGTAATACGGGGGGTAGGTAGCGGTTGTTCTGAAGAGGCGCTACGTGTAGTGAAGAGTATGCCGAAATGGAAAGCCGGGCGCCATAACGGGCATGCGGTCAGGGTAAAAATGACGATACCGGTAAAATTTGTTTTAGGCGGCTGATGCAAGTAACCTATAAGGTTTTAAAAACCTTATAGGTTACTTGCTGTTTATCTTGTTTGCTTACAGCACCGCCCTCAGGCTCATGCTGCCGGTATGGATCACGGATTGGTTGCCCGGTTTACGGCCATCATATTCTATAGAGAATTCAATCGTTTTGTTCAGGCGTGTCGTCCAGTTGAGGTACCAGAGCCAGTTGTTACCTTTGGATAATGTTTCCAGCATCACAAAGCTCAGCGGGGTATTGGACAAGCCATTATAGGCTATTTTGCTATAGGAAGCGCGGGCGAGTAGATTACCTGCCGTAAGCGCGCTCCAGCGGGCTTCCAGGCTCAGGTTGTGTACAAAAGCCTGCTCCCCTCCATATGCCATGCTATTCTTCCGGGACTCATAACGGTACATGGGTGTTACCCGGAACTTACTGCCATAGATAAATACCAGTGATGGTTCTATACCCTGGTAATTGATCTCGTAGGTGCGGCCATCGGCGATAGGGGAGCGGAAAGAGCGGTTACCCTGCAGCGCGGTAGCCGTCAGCGTCAGGTTCTTGTTTAGTATCCATCTTACTTTTTCATTATGCCGGGTAAGTGTTTGGGTCTCCAGCCCGTAAGTAAGCAGGGCCTGCCCCCTGTTGATATTGGTCGTGTAGTCAATGCCCCATTTAGTACTGCTGCGATTGAAATAAAAAGTATTGATCAGCGTAGCGGTAGTGCTTACGACAGCGGTATCGGTAAAGTCCGTGACGAGGGGGTTAAAAACCCTTAAGCCCTCAGTATTCAACACCCGGTTATTGACCTGCAGGTTGAACTGGTCGCTGAAGCGGGAAACGAAAACCTGCCATTTCTTCCTCGTTTCTTTTTGGGTACGCCATATACTTTCCGGCATAAGCTGGAAGCTGACGTTGAGGTTGGCGAAATTTACCTTTACATATTCGTTGGTTGGGGTGATGATCTTGATGAATTTTTTCTGGTCAGGGTAAATGGCAATTTCGAATTCATTGGCCTGTTGGACACTGTCTTTGTTGTAGTCTATCCACATGTGGGTACCTTGCCCGGCCGGTACTTCTACAAAAGTAAATTGCCGCTTTTGTTCCTGGCCGGTACCGAAATCATATAAAAGTGTAGGTATAAAGAAGCCGTTTTTAAAGTTGCCGTTGTAATTGATCCGGCCCACCAGGCTATGTTCATTTTCCAGGGCGCCGGTAGGGTCATAGTGTACGTCCAGGATGCGGTAGGAGCCATTCATCGCAATATTGTGATTTTTCCAACGGGTAATGTTTACCTGTGCGTCAAAAGTGTGCCCTGTATTGCCCAATGCAAAATCTTCACCGTTTATGGCGAAATCACGCCGGTAATTATAGGCCAGGTCCAGGTTTAAATATTTATTACTTGTCGTTTTAAAATAAAGCTTTGAAACATCAAAGTCATAGGCCAGTGCAGAAAGTTTATTGTCCGTGTTATTGCTCAGGGCATTGTATTCTTTTTCAAATTTGAAGCCCAGTAGTGAACTTTTCTTTTTAGAGGTATAGGTTTCGATAAAAAACTGTGGTCGCAGAAAGACACTGTTTTCCGTTGCCGACTTACTGAACAGCGCGCTACTATAGGTGCCCGCATTGATCAGCCCTTTAGTCCAGGCGCCCTCTACCAGGTGCCGGTTGCCTTCATAATCTTTATCGCGGCTGTAATAAGTAAACTTATACTTCAGGGTGCCTGCTTTCTCGGTCATCAGGCCGGTATTGATATCCAGCAGATGTTCGTTTTGTCTTTGGGTGATCCCCAGGATGTTCCAGTCCCTGTTGAATTCCACATTCCGGTAGGGGGCTACGGCCTCAAAACGATTGTCTACAAACTCATAACTCAGGTTGTTGAGCCATTTAGTGCGTACCTTATGAGCCGTATCCCGTTTTATTATTCTTGCTTCACTATAACTGAAGCGCAGGGCATTCCCCCAATGTTCATTGTTATTGATCCGGGAAAAAGTGTTGGGGGAATAATTGCTGCCTGCCCATTCAAAATCAATTTGTTTCAGGCTGTCGATCTTATAGCGGCCTGCAGCCGTCAGTACCTGTAATTTCTTTGGGGTGATGAGCAGTACTTTGGGTTCAAAAGTACCTTGCGGCACACCGTTTACGGGCGCAACCCATTGATAAGAGCGGCCATTGGTATTCAGGTCTGAAATGATGTAATGACCATTGCCCTGGCCTACATTACTAAAGCCCAGGTTATAGATCGCGCTGTCGGGATTAGTACTGTACTTGTAGATACCTGGGTATAGGACGCCGTCAACGAGGCTGTCTATTTTTTTATACAGGATCTTGTTGGGTGCAAAAGTATCCAGCCTTTCTGTGCTGTAAAAGGCCTGGTCTATATTATCGCCAATGCCGGCCAGGAAGCGTTTCTGGTCGTCTGATAAAGATTGGTTGAAGGTTTCATTTTTAGCGTCCTGGTTGGCATAAAGATTAAAGCGGAAGGCCCATTTGTCGCCTATACTCACTTCGTCGTTAAATTGTACCAGGGTATTCAGGTAGTTGCGGGCCTGGTATTCAAAGTCGATCTGTATCCTTTTGTCTTTGGTGATCAGTCGGCGGGGCATAAAGGTCACCTCGCCCAGGTTGTAATTGATAATGTAATCCTGGTCTTCTCCCCGCTGCAGGAGTTCGCCGTCAATAAATACTCTTTCGCTTCCTGCCAGCACGATGAAAAACTGCTCCCCGTTTTCTCCCTGTAATTTGTAAGGGCCCTGGTTGCCTTCTATGCCCTGGAAAATATTCCGGGTAAACTGGCCCTTGGCCATAGAGCCGCTGAAGCTGACTTTGTTTTTAATTTTTTTGTCCTGCCAGAATCCACCCTGGTATTGTATACCCTGGACTCTTTTATTGAAATTTAAGAAATAGGCATCCGGTCTTTCGAGATTATAATCGCCGAGTGTCAATTTATGGCTACGTTTGGAGAAAGTAATATAGATGCGGTCAAACTCCTGCAGTCTTTGGGTATTGCCTTCCGGTTGAAAGGGGATATTGTTATCCGTAATGGCGGCCTCCACTTTAATACTGTCCAGCAGGTAGCCGTTGAGCTGCAGGTTAAATTGTGAATTCAGGATCACGTCCTGGTTATTACCTACCGATAAACTTCTCCCGTAGGTGCCCGAGTAGTCTAAAGTGTTAAAGTCAATAAACTGGCCTGTGGCACTATTGGCATTGTATTGGAAGCCTTTATTGCTACCCAGGATTACGTTTTTTTCTATTAAAGACGGGTCTTTATGGAAATATGGTTGATGAAAAGAAATGGGGAAGCGCCGGTAGGTAATTTTTATACTGTCCTTAATGCTTTCGGGCCGGAAAAAAACAAGCCTGCTGTTTAAGGGATCATGATAATACTGAGTACTGTCCACACCTTCGATAACCAGGCTGCCCGGTACGATGCTAAGGCTGTCCAGAAGAAGTGTGTCTTTTGAAGGTAATATATACCTGCTCCGGAAATTATTGCGCATATTGCTCTGCTGACCGGATGCCAGCAGGGCAAATGTTCCTGTAAGGACCAGGACCAGACTATATAATCGCCATAATTTCAGCAAGCCGGATAATTAGAATTGAGGTGCAAATTTGCCCAACCGTTAATCTTTTGACAAGATTAACGTATTTATAGACTCAAAATTATAAAAATATACGCCTTAGCAGGCTAAAACCTACAAATAGTTGTCTTTTCATTTTTGTTTGTTTTATATTTGTGGTCGATTTTGAAACCGGGTATTTTTAGCCCTTTTTCGACTGATATTTTAAATAATTTGAATTTTTTTCAAAAATACTTTTAATCAAAAAAATGAAAGATTTTTCTTTTGTGACCAATTCACATCCCTCTTATATTGAGTCTCTTTATAATGACTATTTGAGTAATCCGGAAAATGTAGACCCGGAATACAAGAAATTCTTTGAAGGTTTCGATTTTGCAGTCGGAAAAGTTGGTTCAAACGGAACAAAAGCTGCTGTTGCTGCCGGTTCAGGTGACGGTGCTGTGTTGAATAGTGATCAATTGTCTAAAGAAATAGCGGTTTTTGATTTAATCAGGTATTACCGGAAAAGAGGTCATCTGATCGCTAAAACAAACCCGATCCGTCCCCGTAAAGATCGTAACGCGAGATTGGCATTGAGTGATTTTGGCTTTTCAGATGCCGACCTGGAAACAGAATTTTACAGCGGTAAATTCCTGGGTTTGGGAAAAGCCAAATTGAAAGATATTTATCAGAAATTAAATGAACTGTACGCCGGAAGCGTAGGGATCCAATATACTTACATCAATGATGTAAAAAAATACGAATGGGTTGAAAAACATTTCGAAGAGTTCATGCAGCAGGAGTTCACTTTTGATCAAAAGAAAAGAACTTTACACAAGCTGAATTATGGAGTTATCTTCGAAAAATTCCTGAATACTAAATTTATCGGTCAGAAACGTTTTGGCCTTGAAGGTGGCGAAAGCATGATACCGGGCCTGGATGCCTTGCTTACAGAAGCGGCAGACCTGGGCGTTAAAGAAGTAATCTTCGGTATGGCACACCGTGGTCGCCTGAATGTGCTGGCGAATATCCTGCGTAAAACTTACGACCAGATCTTCTCTGAGTTTGAAGGAGCCATGCCTACCGATATGACCATGGGTAGTGGTGATGTAAAATATCACCTGGGTTTCCGCTCGATTGTAAAGACAGCCAATGACAAAGACCTGAATTTACAATTGCTGCCTAACCCTTCCCACCTGGAGACCGTTGACCCGGTAGTTGCAGGTTTTGCCCGCGCCAAGTCCGATACGGTATACAATTCCAATTATGACGAAGTAATGCCGGTATTGATCCATGGGGATGCCGCGGTTGCCGGTCAAGGTATTATTTATGAATTATTACAAATGAGCCGTCTGAAAGGTTATGCTGTGGGCGGAACGGTGCATTTTGTCATCAATAACCAGATCGGTTTTACTACCGATTTTGAAGACGCGCGTTCTTCTACTTATTGTACTTCACTGGCTGCTATGGTGCATGCCCCGGTATTGCATGTTAATGGTGATGATCCGGAAGCGGTAGTAAAGTGTTGTATTTTTGCGGCAAAATACCGCCAGGAATTCAACGAAGATATCTTCATTGATATGGTATGTTACCGTAAACACGGCCATAATGAGGGAGATGAACCGAAGTTTACCCAACCTGACTTTTATGCCCTGATCGAAAAGCATAAAAACCCTAGAGAGATCTATACAGAGCGCCTGATCAACAGCGGAACACCTGATGCCCAGAACCTGGCTAAGGAAATGGAAACCGTTTTCTGGAATGAGCTGCAGGACCGCCTGGATGAAAATAAACAAAACCCGATGCCTTATACTTACCAGGGACCGGAGCTGGCCTGGCAGGCATTAAGAAAGAGTGAAGAGGCGGATTTTGTGAAATCGCCGGATACCGCGGTATCACTTTCTGTAGTGGAAAATTTATTTAACCGCCTGATGACTTGTCCTGAAGGGTTTAATCCTTTAAGAAAAGTGTCAAAACTACTTGCGGATAAAGTGAAACTGTTCCAGGAAAACCAGAAAATAGATTGGGCTACCGGTGAATTACTTGCTTTCGCAACCTTGTTGAATGAAGGCTATGATGTGCGTTTGAGCGGGGAAGATGTGAAACGTGGTACTTTCTCTCATCGCCATGCCTGCGTGCGCGATGAAAAAACAAATGAAGAATATAATCGCTTATCTAAACTAAGTGATACACAAGGCAGGTTTTATGTTTATAACTCCCTGTTGAGTGAATATGCCGTTTTAGGCTTTGACTACGGTTATGCTATGGCCAGTCCTAAGCACCTGGTGATCTGGGAAGCGCAATATGGCGACTTTGCCAATGGCGCGCAGATCATCATAGACCAGTATGTTACCAGTGCGGAACAAAAATGGCAAACCCAGAACGGCCTGGTAATGTTATTGCCACACGGTTATGAAGGTGGTGGTCCGGAGCACTCAAGTGCAAGACTGGAGCGCTTCTTACAGATGAGTGCCGAAAACAATATTTTCGTTACGAATATTACTACGGCAGCTAACTATTTCCATGCTTTGCGTCGCCAGCTGGCCTTACCTTTCCGTAAGCCGATGGTTAACTTCGCCCCTAAAGCTAACCTGAGACACGTGCGCTCTTATTCCGATGTGAGTGAGTTCACTACCGGCGGATTTAAAGAAGTGATCGATGACCCGAACATTACTGAAGCAACTAAAGTAAAACGTGTTTTACTGTGTAGTGGTAAGATCTACTTTGACCTGAGTGAAAAACAACTGGCGGAAAAACGTGAAGATGTTGCTATCGTACGTTTAGAGCAGATTCATCCGTTACCGGTAGAGCAATTGACCGCATTGTACCAGAAATATGCCGGAGCACAGTGGTTATGGGTACAGGAAGAACCTAAAAATATGGGCGCGGCCTCGTTCCTTAAAATGAACCTGGGTAAACCGTTCAACCTGGGTTATTTGACACGTAAAGCCAGCGCTGCTACAGCTACCGGTTTTGCTAAACTGCACGTCCAGGAACAACAAATGCTGGTTGACCAGGCATTTGCCTTCTAAAGATTGGTAAGACCAAATATTTAATTACATTTGCAAAAAATCTAAAAACAAAAATACTCAAGAATTATGGGACATTCCGTAGGAACAGAAGACAATAAAAGCAGGGCAGTAACTACAAAGGCCGCAATGTTTTTTGCCTTGATTATCGTCGGATTATTGATCGCAACCGCTAACTTCATCCAGGTAATGGGTCACTCAGAAGGACATGGCGATGCACATGGTACTGAAGCCGGTCATGAGGCACACGGTGCTGGTCATGGTGCCCACGCGGCCCCTGCACATGGTAATGAACACGCTGCTCCTGCTGCACATAAGGAAGATACCGGTGTGACTGCAGAAGAGGGTAAAGCTGGTGCGAATGCAGATACGGCTCACGCTGAAGCCGTACACGGCAAAGGCACAGAACCTGCGAAACATTAATAAAAAGAATTGCAAGAATATATTATATTTAAGGTTAGGCTACGGCTTAGCCTTTTTTTAGCGAATACAACACCTGAACCCAGATTTTAAGTATGAAAAAAAGTGATTTGATCGTTGTGACCGGCGCGGCCGGTTTTATTGGAAGTGTGCTGGCCGGGTACCTCAATAGCCTCGGTTTTGAAAACCTGGTACTGGTAGATGACTTTTCAGAAAAATCAAAAGTGGATAACCTGGTAGGAAAACATCATAGTGCCAAAGTACACCGGGAACAGTTTATAGATTGGCTGGAAGAGCATCCTGTACAGGCGATATTTCACCTGGGGGCCCGCACCGATACTACCCTGATGGATGTAGAGGTATTTAAAACACTTAATCTTAAATATTCAAAGGATATCTGGGAGTACTGTGTCGAGCATAAAGTGCCACTGGTTTACGCTTCCTCTGCCGCGACCTATGGAGCGGGCGAGCTGGGCTATGATGATAATGAATCAATCATCCCGGGCTTAAAACCATTAAATCCTTATGGCGTATCCAAGCAAAAATTTGACGTATGGGCTTTAGCGCAAACAGAACATCCTCCCTTTTGGGCCGGGCTGAAATTTTTTAATGTATACGGTCCTAATGAATACCATAAAGGCCGCATGGCTTCTGTTATCCTGCATGCTTTCAATAATCTGGAGCAAAATGGTAATGCGATCAAATTATTCAGGTCCCATAACCCGGATTATATTGATGGCGGGCAGATGCGGGATTTTATTTATGTAAAAGATTTGGTGAAAGTCTGTGTCTGGCTGATGGAACACCAGGTGCATTCCGGTATTTACAATTTAGGTACCGGTAAGGCACGGACCTTTAATGACCTGGCCAAAAGTGTTTTTGCGGCATTGCAATTGCCTGAGAAAATCAATTATATAGATACACCGGAAGATATCCGGGATAAATATCAATATTTTACCGAGGCCAATATGAATAAGCTACGGGCTACGGGATACGAAGAGCCTTTTATGAGCATCGAAGAAGGGATTAAAGATTATATTGAAAACTACCTGCAGGAAGGCAAATATTATTAAACATAAGGCTTACGATATCGTAAGCCTTATTGCATTTTATAACCTTCCTGTTATCCTGAGCAGCGTCGGAGGGGGAACGGGGGTAGCGGAAAGACACTATCTGTAATAATCGTATACATTGCGTCCTTCCAGATGTAATGAAATGGAGTCTAGAAATCTTAACAACTTTCAAAGTACCAGCATCTTTATATTAAAGAGTACACATCAGGATTTTTCCCCTAATTGATTTGAGCTTCAGGTCGCTTCGCCAGCGGCTTTTGAGGTATTTATCCTATTAATTTGCTGTTCGTGCTGCTGCGCTCATATAATTGTTCATTAAATACATTAATTTCATGCTTAAATCATTACCTCATTATTTAAAAAAAGATCTATGCGTACATTTTTAGTTATCCTTTTACTGGGATCAATAGCCCTGAATGTTTACCTGTTCAGTACCCGCTCTGATGGTTATGGCGTAGCCTGTGGCCCCGATGTAGTACCTACTTATGGCAGTATCAGTTTCACAGAACTTACCAATTCACATACACAGTTTATCAAAGAAAGGGCCAATCTTCCCACTACAACGAGGACCGTCTGGCTAAGCTTTGAAGACCTGCAAAATTACATGTGCGTGGTACGTAAGGGTGCGGAAGTGAACAATTTACCGCTCGAGAATTTAGGGATAAGAGTTTATTTCACGAAATCGGCCGGTACGGAAGGTGCAGAAAACCTGGCCTTCGTGCCCAGTAACCTACAGGCTGATGCACCCACGGACTGGCCGGAATCTGTTTTGATGCAAAATGTTCCGGGTTCCGATCGGAGTTATATTATGAATAAAATGCGGCCCTGCCCGGTGAATTGTGGCAGGCTGGCCTTAAATGTAAGATGACCCCCCTGGACTTCCTTTATTTTGTGATGCTCGGTTCGATTGTTGTAGGCTTTGTTACCTACAACAACCGGAGCGGCTGGCTAAAGCTATTGCCCTCTTTTTTGGTGGTCATGCTCGGTTTTGAGCTTTATGCCAAATACTTATCGATAGTCAATAAAGCGACTATGGCCTTGTATGATATTGTTATCTTTTTGGAATTCATGTACTTCGGTATCTTGTATGCCTTATGGTTTAAATCCAGGTTTAATAAATGGCTTGCCGGCGTGCTGATTGGCCTGTTTATGGTTTCAGAACTGTTGTTTGTCGTGCAGGCGCCCTGGGTCAGGTTTGTGGATTATAATATACTGTCCTATTTTCTTTCTTCCTTGTTTTTGATCATCATTGCTATGTCCTATTTACTGGAAGCCTTAAGGTCGGATGATATTATTAATTTTAATAGAAATCCCATAATATGGATCTCCCTGGGATTGATGCTCTACCAGAGTTCCGCTTCTTTTTTTTTAGTTGCGAATTATTTTGAGGTCGTCTTCAAACACCAGCAGGTTATCCATATTTCGATTACATTCATAAGTGTTTTGTTTTTATACACCTGCTTAAATATCGCCATGCTGTGCCAACGTTATGAATAATGAAACCCTGATGTTTATTGCCACTATAATTCCCGTTACGCTTGTCGTGATGGTGATCGTGGTATTTGTCCTGTTTGTCCGTAAGAAGAATAAACTGCTGATCGAAAAGCAGGAACGTGAAATACGTTATCTCTCTGAAATCAATAAAGCCAGGATCGAGGTGAAAGACAGCATCCTGAGCCAGGTTGCCGGCGAGTTACACGACAATATAGGCCAGATGGTCGCTTTGAACCTGATGTATATTAAATCCCTGCAAAAAGAGTATAACCCTGAAAAACTGGATAGTATGCGTGACCTGGCAGAAAGTACGCTGAACGAGGTGCGGCAGCTGTCCAAGCTTTTAAACGATGACCTGATCCAAAAATATGACCTGGTAGCTGCGGTGGAAAAACTGGTATCCTACGTTTCCAAATTGAACGCGGTTGAAATCGTATTTGTGCCGAAAGGCGATTATCGTAAATTGGACGCGAACGTGGAATTGATCATTTACCGGATATGCCAGGAGTTTATTGCGAATTCCCTGAAACACGCACTTTGCGACAGGATCGATATTAATATGCAATACAGCGACAAAGCGCTACGGGTCAGCATCGTCGATAACGGCAATGGTTTTGACAGGACCAGTATCACGGAAGGTACAGGTCTTAGTGCGATCAGGAAACGGGCAGAGATTATTAACGCGCAGGTAGATATAGTTTCGTCTATTAAAGGGGGAACGAGTTTACTACTTATTTATAATTTTAAATAATATGGACAAGATCCAAGTTATCGTCGTAGACGACCACCAGTTAATGGCCAGGGGCATATGTGGCCTGGTAAACTCTGTTCCCGGTTACCAGGTGTTGCATGTGGCCGGGAACGGTAAAGAATTGATCCAGTACCTGGAAAATGATAAGAACGATTTCCCTGATATTATTCTGCTGGATATCAATATGCCGGTGATGAATGGCTTTCAAACGATGGAATGGATGCAACAAAATCACCCGGAGATCCCGGTACTGGCTTTAACTATTAATGATGATGATGCCTCTGTAATCAATATGCTGCGGCGGGGCGTAAGGGGGTATCTCTTGAAAACCACGGATTCAGAGGAACTGGTAGCCGCTATGGAAACGATCTTAAAACATGGCTTTTACAGTTCCGAGATCGCCAGTGCGAGGCTGCTGAATAATATTGTGAAACGAAATGGCAAAGTGCTGCAGGATATGGAGTTGAAAGAAAGGGAACTGGAATTCCTGAAACTTGCCTGTACGGATGATACTTATGTGCAGATCGCTGATAAGATGTGCCTTAGTCCTAAAACGGTAGACCATTACCGGGAAGCTTTATTTGAAAAATTCAATGTAAGATCAAGGGTAGGATTGGTTTTGTTTGCTATAAAAAACAAGCTGGTAAGTATGTAGTGATAAAGGATATAAAAAGCGTCCGGGCTTCATCTGAAGCCCGGACGCTTTTTGCTTATAGAAGATTATTTAATGAACCATTTCATTTTCCATACCCCTAGCACTGCTTCCTTCACAATACCTTTTGACATTTTGGAAGCACCCAGAACACGGTCGGTAAAAGTGATGGGGATCTCTTTGATTTTAAAACCTTTCTTCCAGCTGCGGTATTTCATTTCGATCTGGAACGCATAACCGATAAACCGGATTTCATCCAGTGGTAATGCTTCCAGTACCTTTCGTTTATAACACATAAACCCGGCTGTTGTATCGCGAACAGGCATCCAGGTAATCAGGCGGGTATAGTAAGAGGCGCCTTTGGAAATAAATACGCGGTCAACAGGCCAGTTTTCCAGTTTGCCGCCTTTTACATATCTTGAGCCTACACTAAGGTCGGCACCACCATTATGGCAGGCGTCAAACAAACGCAGGAGGTCGGCCGGTTTATGCGAAAAATCAGCGTCCATCTCAAAAATGTAGTCGTAACCTTGGGCTAATGCCCATTTGAATCCTGTGATATAAGCCGTACCTAAGCCCAGTTTGCCCGACCGTTCAATGATATGCAGCCTTCCTGTATATTCATTTGTAATCAGGTCTTTTACAATTTGAGCAGTACCATCAGGAGAACCATCATCTACAATCAATACATGAAAATCGCCCTCCAGCTGCATTACGGCAGCAATGATCAGTGGAGCATTTTCCTTTTCGTTATAAGTGGGGATAATTACGACTTTCTTCACCTTATATAATTATTGTCTTCCTTTAAGGTTTTTTTAAAAGCATTTGATTGAGGATTTCCGAGATACATTGCTTGGTATGTAAAGCAAAGTCAGACTGCATCATCCAATCATAGTATTGCGGCTCTTTTTTAAATACGGTAGCCACGGGAATACCTTTGTGCTTGCCGAAATTAAATACAGGAACTCCGTCTTTTAAAATAATGCGGCGTGCATAATCGACGAAATCATCGCCCCCGGTAAATTTATGAAGCGCATCCACATCATTTGCTATTGTTGCATTATACCGGTCCAGCTGCGCTTCGAGTATCTCGATGGTCGCATCAACATCGGCCATAGCCTGGTGAGCGTTTTCCAGGTCTTTCTGGCAATAAAAATTATAGGCCGCGGATAGAGTCCTTGGTTCCATTTTATAGAAAACCTGTTGCACATCGATGAGCTTCCTGTTTTTGAAATCAACCGGAATACCTACCCGCAATAACTCTTCTGCCAGGCAGGGGATATCAAATTTATTGGAATTGTAGCCGCCGAGGTCACAGTTCTTAATAAAATTATTGATCTCATGCGCCAACTGTTTAAAAGTAGGGCAGTCTTTCACATCTTCATCGCTGATGCCGTGTATAGCGGTTGTTTCTGCCGGGATCGGGCGTTCCGGGTTTATTCTTCTTTCGTAGCGTTCTTTGCTGCCATCGGGTAATACCTTTACGATCGCGATTTCTATGATGCGGTCTTTTGCCGGGTCAACTCCTGTTGTTTCCAGGTCAAAAAACGCTACGGGTTTATTTAAATTTAATTGTGCCATTGATTTGGTTTAATCTGCTTTAAGCTTGTTCCGGGGCTTCCGGAGTAGCTGCATCCGGTGCCGTATCTTCGGTGTTGTCTGGAGTAGCTGCCGCTGTTGTATCAGTACTTTCTTCTGTTATTACTTCTTCTTCTTTCTCATCCTGCTCTTGTATACGGGCAATTGCGGCTATCCTGTCGTTATTGTCCAGGTTGATCAGCTTAACGCCTTGCGTAGCACGCCCGGCTTCGCGGACACTTTCTACCTTCATCCGGATGGTTAAACCGCTTTTGCAGGTAATCATCAGGTCATCTGTTTGTGTTACGGATAAAAGGCCTGCCAGAGCACCGGTTTTCTCGGTGATGTTCATAGTTTTTACCCCTTTACCACCACGGTTGGTAATCCTGTAGCTCAGCTGGTACATGTTTTCCGTACCATCCTCGTTCTTCAGGGTAAATGCTTTCTCTTTATCTTCATCTGTAGCATCTTCTCCCAGTATCTCAAAGAACGGTGTACGTTTACCTAAACCGTTTTCTGATACCACTAATACTTGCTTGTCGCGGTCTTTAAACTCCTTAGATAAACAGATCATCCCGATTACGGCATCACTATCAGACTCTAATTCGATACCGCCTACGCCTATAGCGCCACGACCGGTTGCCCGTACTTTTTCTTCAGGGAAGCTGATCGCACGGCCCGATTTCACGGCCATCATAATGAAGCTGTTGCCATCGGTCAATGCAGCGTCCAGTAATTGGTCGCCCTCGTTGATGGTAATCGCGTTCACCCCGGTTTGACGCGGGCGGCTGAAATCTTTCAGCTTTGTTTTCTTGATAATGCCCTGGCGGGTACACAATACGATATTGTGACTTTCTACAAATGCCTCATCCGATAAATTCGGTACGTCCAGGATCACGCGGATCTTATCGTCTGAAGGGATCTGCATGAGGTTCTGTATGGCGCGTCCTTTGGCGTTCTTATCCGTTTCAGGGATTTCGTATACTTTCAGCCAGTAACATCTTCCTTTCTCTGTAAAGAAAAGTAAAGTATGGTGTGTAGAGGCGATGAATAAATGCTCCAGGTAATCCTCTTCCCTGGTCTTGCCACCCATTGCGCCACGTCCGCCTCGTTTCTGAGAGCGGTAATCTGCTACGGAAGTACGCTTGATATAGCCAAGGTGAGAAATGGTAATCACCACATCTTCATCAGCGATCATATCTTCAATACGCATTTCACCGGAAGCATACTGGATCTCGGAACGGCGCTCATCACCATATTTCTTCTGGACTTCCAGCAATTCTTCTTTGATGATGTCGAAGCGCAAGGACTCATTGGCCAGCAATTCCTCCAGGTGAGCGATCGTTTTCATTAATTCTTCATATTCACTTCTGATCTTGTCAATTTCCAGTCCGGTCAAGGTACGCAGGCGCAATTCCAGGATCGCTCTAGCCTGGATTTCAGAAAGATCAAAACGGCTGATTAAGCCTTCTCTTGCCTCATCCGGCGTTGTACTCTCCCTGATGATGCGGATCGCTTCGTCCAGGTCAGATTTGGTGCCGATCACCTTCATATATCCTTCGAGGATATGCGCTCTTTTTTTCGCTTCTTCCAGCTCATATTTTGTACGGCGGGTAACGACTTCCAGGCGGAAGCCAACGAATTCAGCGATCATATCTTTCAGGTTCAACGTACGGGGACGGCCATTGACCAGGGCCACGTTGTTGATACCGTAAGAAGTTTGTAATTCACTGTACTTGTATAACTGGTTGATGATCACCTGAGCTACTGCATCGCGGCGTAATTCAACAACGATACGGGTACCGTCTTTGTTGGATTCATTCGCTACGTGGGTAATGCCGTCAATGATCTTGTTGTTTACAAGATAACCGATCTTTTCTGCCAGGGTATCCCGGCTTACCTGGTATGGGACCTCGGTGATCACGATCTGGTCTTTCCCGTTTTTAAGGGTTTCGATATCTACTTTACCTCTTAAGACAACCCTTCCGCGGCCGGTCATAAAGCCCTGGCGGATACCGTCGATACCATAGATGATACCGCCGGTAGGGAAGTCGGGAGCTTTCACGTAGTTCATCAGCTCCTCGATAAGAATGTCTTTATTGTTGATATAGGCAATACACCCGTCAATCACCTCGGTAAGGTTATGCGGCATGATATTCGTTGCCATACCTACAGCGATACCGCTGGACCCGTTCACCAGTAACTGGGGTACGCGGGTTGGCAATACCGTAGGCTCTTTTAAGCTGTCATCAAAGTTTAAGCCGAAGTCTACCGTATCTTTTTCGATATCCTCGATCATGCTCTCTGCATATCGCTGCATCCGTACCTCGGTATAACGCATAGCTGCCGGGCCGTCACCGTCCTGGGAGCCAAAGTTACCCTGGCCGTCTACCATCATGTAGCGCATGCTCCAGGGCTGGGCCATACGTACCATGGCATCGTAAACAGAGGAGTCTCCATGCGGGTGATATTTACCCAGTACTTCTCCTACTACACGCGCAGATTTTTTGTAAGGTTTGTTGAAATCCATACCCAACTCGTTCATCGCATACAGGATACGGCGGTGTACCGGCTTCAGGCCATCGCGTACATCAGGAAGGGCACGACCCACAATTACCGACATGGAATAGTCGATATAGGCGGACTTCATTTGCTCTTCGATATTTACGGCTACGACCCGGTTATTTTCTGGTTCCGGGTTCAACTCTTCGGGAGGTAAACCATTATTGTTTTCACTCATGTCAATTGCTTAAAAAGTATCGCAAATATAAGCTTTTTAAGGCCGGATAAATGTCAAAAAATACCTATTTTCCACAATGTTAATAAATAAAAATCAGCGCAAAAAACAGGTAATTATATTATATCCGTATTTTGGATTGAAAATTGAAATATGGAAGTCTCCTGGGACATTATCTGGTGGACCGGTATAATCATCATGCTGTTGTTGTTTGTGTTGTTTTTATTGCACTTACAGGATACCGTTATGGCTGCAGCCCCCGAAAACCGGAAATTGAAAACCGGGACTATATGGATGCAACTTATTCCGCTGATAGGGGCCGTTTATAGTTTTACTGTTGCCATAAAACTCTCTGATACTATAGTAGCGGAATATAGGGCTAAAGGTCAGGATTTACCTGTAGATAGGCCCACCTATAAAAACGGCATTACCCTGGCTGTCTTTTCTGTGATCACTTCTGTTTTAGGATTTTTTCCTAAACTAAAGATGAATGAGCTGGGGCAACTTATGTATGCCGAAAAAACAGAGGTACCCTCCTGGTCAATAATTATTTTGATTGCAGACCTTGCTTTCTTTGTATTATGGATTATTTATTGGGTACAAACAGCCGGGTATAAAAAGAAAATGAAAAATCTCCCGGATCGGCTTCCGGATAACTCAATTTTTAATCATTCCTGATCTTCTTTACGGATAAAAGCCGCTCAGAATTTCTTATATTTAACTGAAAAGCTTATTTTGCAGTACATAACTAAAATATTTTAAATATGGCAGCAGCAGCAGTGGGCGCAATGCTCTTTATGGTATTATTCTTTGTTGGTATCGGTCTTTTGATCGCGATCCTCTATTTGTTGAATTTACAAAATACACTTAAAGCGGCCGCGCCAGAGAACCGGAAGATGCCTCCCGCTAATGTGTGGCTACTTTTGATCCCTATTTTCAGCACTTATTATATGTTTGTAGTAGCTAAAAGAATGTCTGAAACGATTAAGGCAGAGTATGCCTCAAAAGGGCAGGTCCCGGATAACCCCAAACCGACTTATAATGTAGGTATGGCCATGGCCATCGGTTCCGCGATCAGTATGCTGATTTCCTTATTTACCTTTAAGGATTCCTATAATGAAACAATGGCAATTTTCTCTGCTTCTTCCAGTGGTAATGTGGAAGAATTGATGGCGGTTCAAAATGCCTCAGCAGGTGGCGGAGCTTTATCGGTGTTTAGCTCTATCATAAGCCTGGCTTTGTTTATCTTATGGATCGTTTACTGGGTGCAGACCGCAGGCTATAAAAACAAGATGAAAAGCTTGCCCAATAATAACGCGGACAGCCAGATTTTTAACAAGCTTTAGTTATTAATTTTAGTATAAAAAATAGCCCGGTGATGATATTCACAGGGCTATTTTTTTGTATATTGTTCCGCTTAAAAGCGATAGCTGATACCGGCTCCGAAATTGGTATAGGTATCCTTGCTTTCATTACTACTAAGCTTTGGCTGGTAGCCGTCCATCTGGTCTGTATTCAAATAGTTGGCCCTGTAAAATAAATTCACATAAAGTCCTTTAGTTTTGAACGGTTTGCTCAGCGGGATGTCTGCACCAAACTCTAAAGGGAAGACCATAGCTGTGCCGGAGTAATTGCCCATAAATTCGAAGAGCTCAACCTGTGCCGGAAGATAATTAATAGTTGTTTGGCTTTTCATTATGCCGATACCTACACTGGCATATAGTTTAGAAAGATAATACAGGTATTTTTTCTGTTGTGCTTTCTGTAAAATACCAACGGGATAAATTTTTACATTAAGATCTCCCTGGAAAAAATTGTTGGTATAATGCATCAGGTTAGCCACACCTTCATCGCCTCCTTCCAGCTGGCCGGCACTTAAATTGGCCCTAAGACTTAGGTAAGGAGTAAAATTATAGGCCGCATGCGCACCGTAAAAATAACGGGATTGATCGGGGGTGGCATCGGTATGAGAGGTCGTTACACCGCCCTGGACGCCAACGGAGAACTGGCTAAAGCTAACTTGCGCGCTGGCTAAAAGCAGCACGGATAGTAAAAATTGTTTCATTTTTTTTGTTTTGTTGTTTCGCAGGGCAAAGGTAAAGAAAAACACCATCCCTGCCCTGTTAAATAAGGATAAGGATGGTGTTGGAAAATTTTAATATCCTGGAAAAACCTAAGCTTCCATATAAGCTTCTACCGGTTCACAGGTACAGATCAGGTTCCTGTCCCCATGCGTATTGTTGATACGGGCAACGGTAGGCCAGAATTTATTCGCCGCTACATAAGGCAGAGGGAAGGCCGCGGTCTGGCGACTGTAAGCATGATCCCACTCATTAGCGGTAACGACATACATAGTATGCGGCGCATTTTTTAATGGGTTGTCTTTACGGTCGGCCTGGTCGGCTTCAATTTGCCTGATTTCGTCCCTGATTGACAGCATCGCGTCACAGAAACGGTCCAGCTCGCTCTTATCTTCACTTTCTGTTGGTTCGATCATGATCGTACCGGCAACAGGGAAGCTCATGGTAGGCGCGTGGAAGCCATAATCCATTAAGCGTTTCGCTACATCTTCCGCTTCGATATCCGCGGTTTTTTTGAATGGCCTTAAGTCTACAATGAATTCATGCGCACAAGTACCGTTGGCGCCGGAGTACAGTACTTCATAGTCTTTCTCCAGGCGTGTTTTCATATAGTTGGCATTCAGGATAGCGTTTTGTGTCGCTGCTTTTAGGCCATCAGCACCCAGCATACGGATATAGGCATAAGAGATCAGCAGGATCGATGCAGAACCGTATTGTGCGGCGGAAACTGCATTATGGGCCGTGTTTTTCTCTGTGCTGGTGCTTACGTGTCCCGGTAAGAACGGGATCAGGTGCGCGGCCACGCAGATCGGGCCTACACCCGGGCCACCACCACCATGCGGGATAGCAAAGGTTTTATGCAGGTTCAGGTGACATACGTCAGCGCCGATATAACCCGGAGCGGTTAAGCCTACCTGGGCGTTCATATTAGCACCATCCATATATACCTGTCCACCATTATCGTGGACGGCTTTGATGATATCTTTAATGCTTTCTTCGAAGATACCGTAAGTGGAAGGATAGGTGATCATGACACCCGCAAGGTTGTCTTTATGTTGTTCTGCTTTTGCTTTAAGATCTTCTACATCGATATTACCGTTCTCCAAAGCTTTTACCACAACTACTTTGTAGCCTGCCATTACAGCAGAAGCCGGGTTGGTACCGTGCGCGGAGATCGGGATGAGGATGATGTTCCTGTGTCCTTCGTTACGGCTTTCGTGGTAAGCGCGGATACATAATAAACCGGCATATTCTCCGTTGGCGCCAGAGTTAGGCTGAAGGCTGCAACCTGCAAAGCCAGTGATTTCAGATAAATGTTTTTCCAGGTCCTTGATCACAGACAAGTAACCGGCCGCTTGCTCTTTGGGTACAAACGGGTGGATCTTGCTGAAATGGCTCCAGCTCAGCGGGATCATTTCAGTAGCCGCGTTCAGCTTCATGGTACAGCTACCCAGGGAGATCATTGAAGTGTTCAGCGCCAGGTCTTTGTTCTCCAAAGACTTGATGTAGCGCATCATCATCGTTTCGCTATGGTAGCTATTGAAATTAGGATGCGTCAGGAAATTGCTGGTTCTTACCAAAGATTCAGGAACGCCTGCCAGTAAATGCGCGTCATCTGCTTCGTAGCTTACCGCGTTCACCACATCGTTTAAAATATTGATAATATCAGCCAGGTCATCGAAACTGGTGGTTTCATCCAAAGAGATGCCTACTAGTTCATCGCTGATATATCTGAAGTTGATTTTTGCTTTTTCTGCCTGGCTTTGGATGATCGCCGCTTTATTGGTTTTGATCACTACGGTATCAAAGAAGGAGTCAGACCATAATTCATGACCGTTGTCTTTCAATGCCGTAGCCAGAGCCTGTGCCAGGATATTTACCCTTGACGCAATGTTTTTCAGGCCCTGAGGACCGTGATAAACCGCGTACATGGCCGCCATGTTGGCCAGTAATGCCTGCGCGGTACAGATATTTGAAGTCGCTTTTTCGCGTTTGATATGTTGCTCGCGGGTTTGTAAAGCCATACGTAAAGCCCTGTTGCCCTGTGCATCGATACTTACACCGATGATACGGCCGGGAATACTGCGCTTGAACTCATCTTTACAGGTAAAGAAAGCCGCGTGTGGTCCGCCGAAGCCTAATGGAACCCCGAAACGTTGGGAGTTTCCTATGGCTACATCAGCGCCTAATTCACCCGGAGGGGTTAATAATGTCAGTGCCAGCAGGTCTGTTGCATAGGCGATATAAGCGCCGGCAGCATGTACTTTTTCAGTGAACGCGCGATAATCTTCCACTGCGCCCATCGCGTTAGGATATTGTACCAAAGCACCGAAATAGGTGTTGTCAATTTCCACGGTATGGTAATCGCCGAATACCAGCTCAATACCTAATGGTGTGGCGCGGGTGGTAATTACATCTTTAGTTTGCGGGAAAGTATGTTTGTCTACGAAGAACTTAGGACGTTCCGGAGCCGCTGTGTTTTTGTTTAAAGCATGGAAGAACATGGCCATAGCTTCAGCCGCCGCCGTTGCTTCATCCAGCAGGGAGGCGTTAGCGATTGGTAAGGCGGTCAGTTCAGCTACCATGGTCTGGTAGTTCAGTAAGCTTTCCAGGCGACCCTGAGAGATCTCAGCCTGGTAAGGCGTGTATTGGGTGTACCAACCCGGGTTTTCAAATACATTCCTAAGGATAACGGATGGTGTTACCGTATCATAATAACCCTGCCCGATATAAGTTTTGAATACTTTATTCTTGATGGATACCTGCTTCAGCATTCTTAAATAGTCCTGCTCGCTTAAGGCCGGCGGGATATTCAGAGGCTTCGGAAGCCTGATTGCAGAAGGGATGGTTTTGTCTATCAATGCGTCAAGGCTGTCAACGCCAATGGCAGCAAGCATTTCCTGTGTTTGAGATTCATTAGGTCCAATGTGACGACGGCTGAATTCGTGCTGTAAAGCTGCAAAAAGATTCATATCGGGATATAAAATATGTGGTTAAATGAGGTGCAAATTTACAATTAATATTTATGATTAGGAAATAGGCTTAAGCACCTATTGGGGATAATTATGTTCCAATTAGGAAAATTTATATATCTAAGCTTTGAAGGAATGTTGAAAAACTGCTTGTAATCACGCAAAGCTTTAAGTTGCGCTGATTACAGACTTATTTTACAATAAAGTTATTTATTCAGTAACTGTAATTATTACCTGGAAATCCATGGCCCTATATGGTGCATAGGTGGAGGTGATTATTCCCTTTTCCTGTGTCCGCAGGCTGTCTACCGCGAAAAATTCACAATCCTTTTGCCAGAGCCGGGTAGGGCATTGGTTGAATTTTAAAGTGTCTTTACCGGTTTCTGTAGCCAATACCTGGTACGTAACGGTTTCGCCGCCACCATCTACATTATTCGGATCTTTCAGCATGGATTTGATGCCTTCCAGTTTGAATTGTCTTACGAGTTTGGACTCGTTCATCCAGCATAACTCATAACCGGTACTTTTATTTTGGGGCAAAGAAAAAGTTACGATGTCCCCTTTTTTCACGCTTAGCTGGTAAATTCCTTTCTCTTTGAAGTCGTTAGGTACGGATTCATTACAGGCACCCAAAAATGCCATTAAGGATAAAGCGCAAACAGATAAGTAAGCCTGGAATTGGAACATCTGGACCTGGTTTAAGATACCCGCAAATTTAAACATTATATGTGGTATAGGACAACTGAAGTAATGAAAAACTATGCCAAAATGAAAAATTCCTGCCCCATCTCGGCTAGCTCAATGGGACAAGAATTTTTTTATAAAATCAGACTGCTTAATCTGAGACGCTTATGATTCCGTAAAGTATTTATGGAAATAAGGAATCGTTTCTATGCCTTTGAAATAATTGGCTACATCGTATTTCTCATTAGGAGAGTGGATATTGTCATTATCCAGGCCAAAGCCTAATAATACGGTTTTCAGGCCTAAAACTCTTTCAAATAAAGCAATGATGGGGATACTACCCCCACCACGGGTCGGGATCGGCGCTTTGCCAAAAGTCGTTTCGATCGCTTTCGAGGCAGCCTGGTAAGCTTTACCATCGGTAGGCGTAACCACCGGTTCGCCGCCATGATGCGGTCGTACTACAACAGTAGTACCTGGAGTCGCTAAGCTTTCAAAATGTTTCTGGAATAGTTCTGTGATCTCATGAGAAACCTGGTTAGGTACCAGGCGCATAGAGATCTTCGCGAATGCTTTTGAAGGTAAAACCGTTTTAGCGCCTTCGCCGGTATAGCCGCCCCAGATACCATTTACATCCAGTGTCGGACGTACACCGGTACGCTCAAAAGTAGTATAACCTTTCTCGCCCGCTACACTGTTCACGCCCAGCTCTTCTTCATATTCTTTCAGGTCAAAAGGCGCGTCATTCAGGGCTTTGCGCTCTGCTTCCGTTAACTCTTGTACCTTATCGTAGAATCCCGGGATGGTAATATGCTTGTTCTCGTCGTGTAACGAAGCGATCATTTTACACAGTTCATTGATCGGGTTCGCTACACCGCCGCCATATACACCACTGTGCAGGTCACGGTTAGGGCCGGTAACTTCTACTTCCAGGTAAGCCAAACCTCTAAGGCCGGTTTCTATGGAAGGGTGTTCCATGCTGATCATGGAAGTATCGGAAACCAAAACGATATCTGCTTTTAATTTGGCTACATTTTCTTCCAGGAAAGTCGCAAGGTTGGCAGAACCTACTTCTTCTTCTCCTTCGATCATCATTTTTACATTGCATTGCAATGTGTTGGTTTTTGCCATGATCTCGAATGCTTTGATGTGCATATAAAACTGGCCTTTATCGTCACAGGCGCCACGGGCAAATATCTTGCCGTCTTTGATCACCGGCTCGAATGGGCCGCTGTGCCATAGTTCCAGGGGATCGGCAGGTTGCACATCATAGTGACCATATACTAATACGGTGGGTAAGGCCGGGTCGATTATTTTTTCGCCATAGACGATCGGGTGACCGGCAGTAGGGCACACTTCGGCGCTATCACAGCCTGCATCCAGCATGGCTTGTTTTACCGCCTCGGCACATTTAGCGACATCGCCTTTATATTTACTATCGGCACTCACAGAAGGGATGCGTAATAAATCTAGTAATTCGTTTAAGAAACGGTCTTTATTTTCTTCTAAATAAGCTTTCCAGGCTTCCATACAATATATTTAATGGTTAACTATTAATTGTTAATTATAAATGATGGGCGATAAGTGATAAATGGTTAATTATTAATTGTAAATTATTAGTGGTTAATTATTAATGATAAAATAAAAATTAACCATTCACAATTAATCATTTACCATTAACCATTAGTTTAGACCCAAATGATTTTATCGACTAAGGGGATTTTCCGGGTGCCTTCTTTTTGTTCCTCGGAGTAGCCCAGGTAGATCAGCCCCATGACGAGGTCATTTTCGGTAAGTCCCAGGTACATTTTCATGGCGGGGTGATGGGTCATACCGCCGGTGCTCCAGAAGGAAGCGATGCCTTTCGCGGTAGCGCCCAGCAACATATTTTCGGTAGCTGCGGCTACGGCTGCATACTCTTCTTCCACGATGATCTTAGTGTCCGGCGTGCGGCGCATTACGGTAATCACCAGGTGAGAAGCTTTGTCGCCCATTTTGCTTAACGATTCTCTTTTGGTTTCGGTGCGTAAGGCTTCGTCGGTATTGGCCCAGTATAATTCAGCGTGATGTTCACAGAATTTCTTCAGGTTTTCGCCGGTCAGGACGAAAAAGCGCCAGGGTTCCGTGCGGCCATGGGTAGGGGCCCAGTCTGCAGTGGCGATAATGTCTTTTAAGTCTTGTTCGGGGATAATTTGCCCGTTCATCTGGGCGGGTTTTACCGTTCTCCTGCGGGTAACGATCTCTTTAAACTGTTCAAATGTGCTCATCTGGCTATTTTAGCGCTGTAATTTTAGGAAATGAGGTCAAATTTAGGCAGAAATATTGAAAAACGCCGGAATCCTTAATAGAGCATATTTATTATAATGTGTTTAGCCGGTTTATGGATGAAGCAATTGAAATGGCTATCATAAAAACGCATTTTGGGCTTTAATAACCATGCAGATTAGTGTATGCAGCATCAATAATAGTAACGTTCTTTCCCATTGTGTGCTGAGCAATCCTCCAGTCTGGCTAGGTTTTGTCGGCCAAAAGACCAAGATGGGCTTAATCAAGCGACACAAACACCTCAGTCCTCGTCTTCCATACATTACCGGTTTTGCACCACATTGCTGAATAGTTGCCCCCTTTTGCGCCATCTTTATAGTTCCAAATGCCGGTTTCCCAGGCTAATTTGCCGCTATCTCCAACAATAATTTCAGCAGGAAGTCTTTCAAATAAAACAATGCCAGCGCTAAACATTTCCTTCCATATTTTAGCAAGGCTTTTCTTTCCTGCATGTTTTCCGCCCTCGCCCGAAATCACAATGATATCTTCCATATAATATTTCGTTACGCCTTCTACATCTTTTATAGCAATAGCCGCATTGGAAGCCTTTCTGGCGTTTTTAATATATTCTTGATCCGTCATTAGCGTTCAATTTTATACCGTCACAGGTCTTTTGACCAGCGACATTGAATTTGGTTTAGGTTTTGTTGGTCTTCTGACCAACAAAGGCGCAATCTTCAAGATACTAAGCCGTAATAGATTGCTAAGATTCTGACCTAATAACCATGCAGGTTAATGTCTGCAGTATCAATAATAGTAACATTCTTCCCCATTTTCTTTTGAATAAGTTTGAAATGGGTTAATTCCTCCTCTGTAATTAAAGTAATCGCTCTTCCCTGCTTCAGGGCCCTGCCTGTGCGACCAATGCGGTGTACGTAATCTAAAGGTGAGCGGGGTAATTGGTAATTAATCACTACGGGCAATGACTCAATATGGATGCCGCGCCCCATCAGATCGGTTGCCACCAGGATCTGGTTCTTTCCGGCCTTAAACCCTGCCAGTCCGTCCATTCGTGCATTTTGCGATTTACCTGCATGAACAGCTACTGCGTTTATTTTATTCTTTTTTAATTTATCCACAATATTATCGGCCGTTCTTTGAGCGGAAACGAACACCAGTGCTTTATCCAGTTGCTGCTCTTTAATCAAATAGCGCAAAAAAGGGCCTTTGGTGGCAGCCGTCACCAAATAGGCAAGCTGCTCAATAGCATCCAGAGATTGTTGTTCCCGCTCAATGGTGACCATAACAGGCTGTATGCCCAACCTCGATTTGAGTTCGGTCACTTTATCATTGAGCGTTGCAGAGTATAGCATAGTTTGCTTGTGCGCAGGCAGAAGCGACAATATTTGATCCATCTCCGCTTCAAAGCCCAACTGGAAAAGTTTATCGGCCTCGTCGAGCACCAACTGCCTGATTCCGGATATGTCAACTGCATTTTTCGCTATCAATTCCAGCAATCTGCCCGGAGTGGCAATCAATACCTCAACGCCCATTAAAGCTTTCATCTGGGGCTGTATGGAAACGCCGCCATATACCGCCAAGGTGCGAACAGATCTGCGCAAAGGTTCCGCAAATACCCGGAATACCTCATCAATCTGAACGGCTAATTCGCGCGTAGGCACCAATACCAATATTTGGACGGAGCGGTTACGCTCATTCTTGACCTGTTGCAACTGGTCCAGAATCGGCATTACAAAACTGGCCGTTTTCCCGGCACCCGTTGGCGCCACACCCATAACATCTTTACCGGCCAAAATCGGTGGTATGGCCTTCGCTTGTATGGGAAAAGCCTGGGCGAACCCCATTTGCTTCACTGTATGTAAAATGTTTGCAGATAACCCTAACGATTCAAATTTCATTTAATTAAATTAGGACTCAAAGGTACAGCAACATAAGCCAAAAAAACAGCTTATCTGGATGAAGTCCTCAGTTGATTTTTTATCTTAAGCTGATACCGCGTGCGCTAAGCTTAAATGGCGGCTCAACGCATTCACCGGCAATTTTTTTACTTTTTTTATCATATTAAAAATTTAACTTTGCGGCCATCCATATTTAACCCATTTAAAAAATATTATGAGCATTATTACTAAAGTCCACGCTCGCCAGATCTTAGACTCCCGTGGCAATCCTACTGTAGAAGTTGATGTAATGACCGCTAATGGCGCTTTTGGCCGTGCTGCGGTTCCATCCGGTGCCTCTACAGGAAAACACGAAGCGGTGGAGCTGCGTGACGGAGATAAAAAGACCTATTTAGGAAAAGGTGTTTTGAAAGCGGTTGCAAATATCAATGATGGTTTGGCGGATGAATTATATGGTTTTGATGTCGCTGACCAGACGGGTATCGATCAATATATGCTGGATTTAGATGGTACTGCCAATAAAGCAAAATTAGGTGCGAACGCGATCCTGGCCGTAAGTATGGCGGTAGCTAAAGCGGCAGCCGAAGAAGCTGGTCTGCCTTTGTTCCGTTATGTAGGCGGTACGAATGCAAAAACATTACCGGTACCGATGATGAACATCCTGAACGGTGGTGCGCATGCTGATAACAAGATTGACTTCCAGGAATTCATGGTAATGCCGGTAGGCGCGGATACTTTTGGCGAAGGCTTGCGTTGGGGTGTTGAGATCTTCCACTCTCTGAAAAAAGTATTGAGCGAAAAAGGCTTCAGTACCAACGTAGGTGATGAAGGTGGTTTTGCTCCCGATATCCAAAGTAATGAAGAAGCCATTGAGATTGTATTGAAGGCCATTGAAAAAGCAGGCTACAAACCTGGTGATGATGTAGTGATCGCTATGGATGCGGCTATTTCTGAACTATATGATGCAAAATCTAAGAAATATGTTTTCAAGAAATCGGATGGTAAGAAATTGTCTTCTGAGGAAATGGTAGACTTCTGGAAAAAATGGGTAAAAAAATACCCGATCGTAAGCATCGAAGATGGTATGGATGAAGATGACTGGAAAGGCTGGAAAGCTTTAACCGACGCTATAGGTAACAATGTACAATTAGTAGGTGATGACCTGTTTGTAACTAACGTATTGCGTCTTGAAAAAGGAATTAAAGAAAATACGGCCAATGGTCTTTTGGTAAAAGTAAACCAGATCGGTTCTTTGACCGAAACGATTGACGCGGTAACGATGGCACAACGTGCTAAATACAATACCATCATGAGTCACCGCAGTGGGGAAACGGAAGATGCGACCATTGCTGACCTAGCAGTAGCATTGAACTGCGGACAGATCAAAACCGGTTCTGCTTCCCGCTCTGACCGTATGGCTAAATACAACCAATTATTACGTATCGAGGAACAATTGGGCGACCTGGCTTACTACCCGGGAAAAAGCCTCAAATTCGGTATCTGATTATAAAAGGATAGAAGGAACAAAAGGATTGCCGCGCAAGCGGCAATCCTTTTGTGTTTTAAGGGATTTTGCACTTATATTTATTTAGTTAAATATTTAATTGTTAGTAATTTAATTTATCGTAAACAGTTAAATTAATGCGCGGCACTACTTAATTTTGGTATCACCTAAATTCATCCATCCTATGTCTTTCAAAATTGATATCCATTGCCATCCACAATTAAAGCCCTATAGCCGCGCGCATGCTTACACTCCGCTGGTACAATCCGGTAACCCGGGCCATGTGAGCAGCTTGTGGTATACCTCCAACCCGACCTATCTCGAAAAGTCGGCGAATAATATGCTGGGCCTGACCTTGTTTCCGCAGGCGAACCTCAGCGCTGCTGCAAAGGCAAATGTGCAGGTGATGGTGGTCGCCATAGGCTGTATTGAAAAAGGCTTTGTACAGTTTAGGGGCGTGCTCAGTTTGTTTGAGCAAGTGCTGGTCAACCTGACCACCGGCTTTGGAAAAACGAGAGTAAATGCGCTCAAATCAATGCAGGATTATTGGAGCGATTTTCAACAGGAAATGGCTTTTATTAAAAGTGGAGAAGGCCGGCCGGTAAAAGTAGGTGAGCGCTGGATGACCTATGAGCTGGCCCGGGATTTTAAAGCCATGGAGCGCATTATTGAGCGCAATAAAAAGATACCTGCACCGAATACGGCTGCCGAGCCCTTTACGATCGCTTTTATTCCCAGCGTGGAAGGACTACATATTTTGAATACAGGATTAGGGCTGGTACTTGATGAGGATGAAGTCCTGGCGAAATTAAAAATGCTGAAAAACAGTCCTGCACGGCCCTGGTTTGTTTCCCTATGCCACCACTTCTTTAACCAGCTTTGCGGGCATTCCCGGAGTTTTAAAGCACCTATGATCAATGCCCTGGACCAATCTGAAGGGATGGATTCCGGGTTCACAGACCTGGGAAAGAAAGTAGTGGCGGAGCTACTGAGTGATGCTGATGGCGGCCCGGTCTTTATTGACCTGAAACATATGAGCATCGCGGCCCGGGCTTATTATATAGAATTGCTGCAGCAGGATAGGTATAAGGGTAAAGTACCTATCATCATTAGCCATGGTGTTTGTAATGGGGCTAAAGACTATACGGCAAATGGGCCCACGCACCAGCTGCCCGGCAATACTTTTTATGATATTCCTTTATACGATGTCGTCGCCGGTTACGACCGGACCGGTAAACTGATCGATACCAACCAGATCAATTTTTATGATGAGGAAATACTGGAAATGATCCGTACGAAAGGCATCATGGGCATACAACTGGATGAAAGAAGAATAGCCAATGAAATGACCTTTAAGAAATTAAAGAAAACGGCAAATACCGAGTATAATGAAAAATTCCAGTACAGCCTGCTGGTCTGGAACCAGGTATTGCATGTGGCTAAACTCGCGGATGGGCGCGGCTTGCCTGCCTGGCATCATGTAGCCATAGGCTCCGATTTTGATGGTATTGTTGATCCTTTAAACCGCTTCTGGACCCTGGAAGAATATGGTGAGCTGGAAGCATTTCTGCTGATCCATGCCCGTAATTTTATAGGTACTAATGTAGCACATCCTATGCGTCATGTCATTAATCAATTAACCGCGGAAGAGATCATCAACCGGTTATTTGCTGAAAATGCCTGGTCTTTTTTTCAGAAATGGTATAATTAATTAGATTTGTAGGGCTTATAAAATCCGGCTATGCAGCAAATTGTTTACGAAGAAGAAATGACCCAGAAAGAAAAAGCATTCATTGCTAACCTGCTCGAACGGGACTCCGTGGGTTATTTCCGGGTATTGCGTATGATGTTTGTAGTGGCAATCGTCATTATTGGGATCATCGGCCTTGTAGCTTCCTTTGTAAAACCTGAGAATAAACTGGAAGAACAGTTTTCTATGTCCAATTATATTATTGCGTCCACACTTTCCCTGTTGCTGTTGTTAGGGATTACTATTTATGGGAAAAAGAAATTTTCCAGTAAGTACAGGGCCGATCTGAAACATGGGCTGAAGAGGGTAATCGCTTTGAGCATTCAGCAAAAACAGTATGTTGAACTTTCGCAGACTTTTCATTTCCACCTCAATTATCCGGGCCTGAATAGTATCCAGGTAAGTGTGGAAGATTTTAAAACCTTCCATGTCGGCGACGTGATCCATGTCGAATTGGCCAAATATTCTCAAACCTATCTGGGATATTTTTAATGTTTTGGAGCTTGGGTAGGTTCAATTGGTATTAAACTATTTTAACAAGCCTTTTTGGGGCTAAGGTTCAGGAATTCAATTTATCTTTGGGGTTTTTAAAGGCTCCGCTGAAAAGACTCTGGAAAATATTAAAATATGTGCTCTTGTCGCTGTTGGTATTATTGCTGGCAGTGGTAATCCTTGTGCGCATACCCGCCGTTCAGCACTATGTAGCCCGGCAGGCGGCTGGCTGGCTGTCTGATAAGTTGAACACGGAAGTCCGGGTAGCAGGTTTTAGCCTGAGCTTCCTGGATAAACTGAGCCTGGATGGTGTCCTGGTCCGGGACCAGGGCAAAGACACTTTGTTATACTCCGGGCATCTTGAAGTTAACCTTACGGATTGGTTTATTTTTAAAGAGGATAAAGAGCTGAAATATATCGGGCTTAAAGACGCTTATATCTACCTGGACCGCCCCAAGCATGATTCGGTATGGAATTACCAGTTTATCGCGGATGCTTTTTCAGGAGGTAACAGTACTTCAAAAAAATCCGGTAACAATTTTGACTTTTCTCTGAAAAAAGCGGTCCTGGAAAATGTACACTTTATTTCCAGGGACCTTTGGCTGGGTGAAGACCATGAAGCTCATGTGCAAAACCTTACCGTAGAGGTACGTAAAGTGGATTTTAAAAAGCGGGAGCTCATTATTGACCAGGTCCTGATCGCCAATGCCAGCTATGGCCTGAGTGATTACAAAGCAGGGCGGCCGGATAGCCTGAAACCCAGGCGTATCCGCAGTATTGATACGACTCCCTTCAATCCCGATGGCTGGCAACTGGCCCTGCATAAAATAGAGATTAAAGACAGCCGTTTTTTCCTGGATAATCCCGACGAGCCTGCAGGGCAGCCCGGTTTGTATTATGAATGGAAAATGGATATCCAGCCTATCCAGCTCAGGGCGGAAGATATAAAAGTAATTGGCGATACGATCACCGGCGATCTTAAGTTTTTGTCGGCTAAAGACCGGAGCGGGGTCGCCATTAAAGAGATGCGGGCAAAAGTTACCGTATCTCCAAAGATGTCCGAATGTAAAGAACTTTATCTCGCTACCAATAATTCCGTACTGCAGGATTATTATGCCATGCACTATGAGCGCTTCCCTGATTTTATCGACTATATGTCTAAAGTAAAGATGGAAGGCCGTTTTAAAAACGCGCAGGTCGCGATGGACGATATTACTTTTTTCGCGCCGGAGATGGCTTTATTTAAAGGGATGGTGGTCGACCTGGATGGGAATGGTGGCGGAACGGTAGATAAGCTTTATGCGAATAAGGTAACGATCAGGGATGGTAAAAGCCTGTTAACCGTTGGTGACTTTACTATGGAAGGCTTGCCGGACATTGACCGCACTTACATGAGTTTTCAAAGTAGTGAATTGAAAACTACCGGGGCCAATCTCCTGCACTATTTCCCTGCTATAGCACAGGATAATAATATCAACTGGCTGGCGCTTAAAAATATCGAAGCTCCTTTCGAGCTGATTGGTAGTGTTAATAGTTTTAATGTTAAAACAGGTATCCGTTCAGGTTTAGGGCGCTTGCATGTGGATGGTGATTTTAACTACCTGCTGGAAGGCACTCCTGAATATGCCGCGCAACTTGACCTGGATCAATTTCAATTAGGAGGGTTCTTAAATACCGACCTGGTCAACAATGCCAGCGGTAACTTCCGGATATCCGGCAAGGGCTTTGATCCTAAACAGCTCCAGGTAAATACGGAAGGGCAGTTTGAGCTCATTGAAACGAAGCAATATACTTTTCATAAGCTTGCGCTTAAAGGCCAGCTGACACCGGGATTGTTTGAAGGAAAGTTTGATGTGAATGATGAAAATGCGGTGCTGCGCTTTGAGGGCAGCCTGAAGAATATGCTGTCCAGGCCTGAAGGAGATCTGAAAGCGGATATTACCCACCTGAATTTAAAAGCTTTAGGCCTGGTAGAAGACCAGACGAGCCTGGCCGGCCTGCTGGAAGGGCATTTTGAAGGCCTGAGCGTCGACCAGATGCTGGGCGAGGCTACTTTAAAGCAAATGACGGTAAAACGGGATGCGGATATATTGGATATTGACTCCATTTATCTAAAATCCCTGGTAGAAGATGATATACGTTACCTGTACCTGGGTACCAGTAACATCTCCGCCAGGCTTTGGGGCGATTATAAAATTGTAGCGCTACCGCAGACCATTAATCATTTTTTGTCCAAGTATTTACCTAATTATTTTACGGCACCGGCTAAATATGACCCCGATCAATTGATCTATTTTGATGTGAATGCCGGGAATATAAATGACCTGCTTTCGGTATTCAGTAAGGACGTACAGTTGCCGGAGGGTGGGACGGCAAGCGGAACTTTGAATGCGGCTACAGACCAGGTTGCCATCAATGCTTATTTGCCGGAATTTGTGCTTAATGGAGTACATATGGACTCTTTATTCGTAAAAGGCACAGGCGGGCAGCAAAGTTTTGATATCACTGCCGGTACGGCTACTTTAGGTTATGGTGCCAATGTGTTCCTGAACCGGCTTGACGTAAACGCGACCCTGGCCAATAATTTACTGGAATTTAAAATGACTACTGCGACCCGGGACGAGTTTGGTAATGCCACGCTGAACGGTAAGGGTGAGCTCCTGGGCGATAAAGTGATTGTAAATATTTTGCCTTCGCAGATTTTTGTCAATAATAACACCTGGACCATACCCGCCGGTAACGAGATCGTGTATGATGACGGGCGCCTGAATATTGCCAACCTGGAAATTAATTCGGATAATCAGCATATCTATATCAATAAAGCGACAAACCAGCAAGACGCTGCTCATATAGAGCTCATCAACCTGGGTATTGCGCCTATGTCGCGGCTATTACAATTGGATCAACTGATAAGCGGGGGTAATATCAATGGCGTGGTAGATATAGCACATATTATGGACCATCCTGTTTTTGATTTTTCTTTATCCTCTAACGGGGTGAAAGTACAGGGCGATCCTATCCAGTCACTGCGGTTGAAAGGCCGGTATGAGCAGGCGCATAATATGCTATACCTGGATGAGTATACCGGCGTTGCCGATAAGGATGGGAAGATGTCTGTAAGTGGTTCATGGGCATTGGGTTCTCAAAATGTCAACGCGATGTCGGGGCTGATCCATTTTGATAAAGCGAACGTGGTTTGGTTAAGCCCTTTATTGAAAGGCTATGTTAACCAGCTGGATGGCAGGATCAGCGGTAAAGTAAGCCTGAATGGCAATACGGACCAATTGAATACGGAAGGCCAGCTGCAATTATTGCAGGTAAAAGTAAGGCCGGAAGTGCTGGGTGAGCGGTACAGCATTCCTTCGGGACTGATCGAGCTAAAAGGGGCGGAGATAGATCTTGGCAAGCTTGAGGTGCATGATATGCAGGATAATATTGCCATTGTATCGGGTGTGATCCGGCATAAAAACCTAGTGTCGTATGATTTTGATGCCCGGGTGAAGAGCGATAAGTTCAGGGTATTGAACCTGGCGGCACCGGAAACGGGGCAATACTACGGGACCATAGATGCCAAACTGGATGCCAGCATTACCGGCGCGGCCACAGATATAAAAGTACAGGCATCTCTTGAACCATTAGAGCATTCCAGCCTGGTAATTCCTTTAGACTTTTCCAGCGATGTGGGCACCTATAATTATATCAAATTCAAGAAAACGGAAGAGCAATTATTTGCCTGGCGGCAGAAGAAACTTAAGTTTTCCAATAAGTATAATATCCGGATCGATGCGGTGATCAATAATAATTTAAGTACTAATATCGTTATGGACCCCAAGACAAATGATGAATTGTTTTCGAGAGGCGAGGGGAATATCGTGATGGAGATTCCTTCAGATGGCGATATCAAGCTGAACGGTAATTATAAAATAGAAAGCGGGCATTATAATTTCGCGTTCCGTCAAATGCAGATCTTAAACTATAACCGGGAATTCAACCTGGTGCCGGGTAGTACCATTGTCTGGAGCGGCGATCTTTATGACGCGCATCTGAATGTAACAGGGATCACTACCGTTAAAGCGAGGTTGTATGACCTTATCGCGAATGAAGTGAACCGGGTAAACCTCTCTCAGCAGGAGATCGCGGATGCGCAGCTGGCGCAGATGATTAATGTAAGGCTTACGGCATCTAATACTTTGCAAAACCCGGACATAGACTTTAAAATAGAATTGACGGAGAACCGCTCTATAGGTACTTATGCTTACCAGAAACTGGAGCGCGTGAATACCGATGAGACCCAGTTGCTGAACCAGGTGGCCTCTTTATTGCTCCTGGACCAGTTCGCGCCACCGGAAGGGTTTATGAACAATACGGCTGCGGTATCTTCCGGTACCTTAAACAATGTTACGGATATTGTTTCGTCGGTAGCTTCTTCACAACTGACTAACTGGGCTAATAAATTATTCAGAGTAGAAGATCTGCATGTGGGCGTGCGCTATAAAAATTATAATCTCAATAATAGTTTGAATAATGGAGGTAATCCCGGAAGTATTGATTACCTGAACCGGAATGAAGCTAAGCTAAGTGTCCGGAAAAACTTTTTGAACAACCGGCTTTTGGTAGATGTGGGTGGGGTTTATGACTGGGGAAGGCCCTCCCAGGTGGGTTCCGGCGGTTCTTATACTTCCAACCTGGCCGGTGATTTTATGGCGCAGTACCTGATCCGCAGAGATGGGCGGGTAAGGTTTAATATCTTCAGGACGAGTAACTATGACGCGCTCTTCCAGCAAAATATTTCCCGGCAGGGGGTAGGTATTTCTTATCGCCGTTCCTTCAATAATGTTTGGGAACTCTTTGGCCTGGGCAGGAAGGCATTGGCGGATAGTACTAACAATACTGATACGCTTGCCCCGGCTGTTGCGCCGGCCGACACTTCAGGAGATTAAATCTCGCAAAAATTTTAACCGGACAATTTACAAAATAAACGCATCAAAAAGGTTTCATCCTCTTTGATGCGTTTGCTTTATGGTCATGCCTGTTGTAGCATGAATAAGGGAAAATCTATAAGGTTTCAGAAACCTTATAGATTTAAAAATTACACGATCACATTGATCATTTTGCCTTTTACAAAGATGATCTTTTTATGCGGTTTCCCTTCCAGCCACTTGATCACCACATCGTTTGCTAAAACGACCGGCTCAATGTCGGCCTGTTCCGCTGTCACCGGGAACTCAATATTGGTACGGTGCTTCCCATTGATCGCAACCGGGTATACCTTATTCGCTTCTTCTATATAGCTTGCTACAAATTCAGGATAATCCGCCGCGGTAACAGAACCTTCATTGCCCAGCTGGTGCCATAACTCTTCCGCGATATGCGGCGCGAAGGGACAAAGCAATTTAACGGCATCAGCCAGGATCGCTTTCTTGTGACATTTAAGGTCCGACAATTCATTGGTCAGGATCATAAACTGGGATACAGAAGTGTTGAAAGAAAAACGCTCGATATCCTCCGTGATCTTCTTGATGGTTTTATGCAAAACTTTCAGTTCTTCTGCCGTCGGTGCTTCATCGGTAACGATGCTTTGCTCGGTTTGCTCATCAAAGAATAAACGCCAGAATTTTTTCAGGAAGCGGTGTACCCCCTCGATGCCCTTGGTATCCCAGGGTTTGCTCATTTCAATAGGGCCCAGGAACATTTCATACATACGGAAAGTATCCGCGCCATACTCTTTTACAATATCGTCGGGGTTGACTACATTGTACTTGGATTTGGACATCTTTTCAATTTCTAGACCACAATAAATAAATTCCTCACCATTTTCCGTTTTCTGATCCTCCCAAATGGTCTTGTTTAAAACATTCTCTATATATTCTTCGGATTCATTTATGTATACGAGTTGCTCTTTAAATTTTGATTTTGTTAAGCGATTTTTAGAATCAACAAACATATAGCCATATTTTAACCTTCTATTTGTATGACCATTAGTATATATAATGTTTCCATTCAAAGTCCTTTTCTCCTTTCCTAACGAAATAGAATGTTTAGAAGGATTTCTATAAGAAGTAAAATATAGTGTTTCTTCTTTTTGATTTGTGTCAATTACCCAATTTGTATCAGCAATAGTTGTTCCAATCCAATATGTTTGACCAGTAATCATGCCCTGGTTCAGCAATTTGGCAAAGGGTTCTTCAAAATTGATATAACCCAGGTCAAACAATACCTTGGTCCAGAAGCGGGAATACAGTAAGTGGCCCACCGCATGCTCGGTACCGCCTACATAGAGGTCTACCTGCTGCCAATACTTACAGGCTTCAGCGTCCACAAAAGCCGCATCGTCGTTAGGGCTCATATAACGCAGGAAATACCAGGATGAACCGGCATAACCCGGCATGGTATTGGTTTCTCGGGTCAGGGTTTCACCAGCCGCATTTTCAATACTTACAAAGCTGTCAATATTGGCCAAAGGACCCTGTCCTTCCGGTCCGGGCTTATAACTGTCTACATGCGGTAAAACCACCGGTAGTTGCCGGTCTTCCGGTTTCAGGTTAACCGCACTTTCTTCAATGGTATAAGGAATGCCGTTTTTGTAAACAACCGGGAAAGGCTCGCCCCAGTAGCGCTGACGGCTGAAGCCGGCATCCCGCAGGCGATAATTTACTTTTCTTTCTCCTAAGTTTTTTGCGGCAATGGCTTCAAAAATAGCTTTGGTCGCTTCCTTGATGCTCATGCCCGAAATGAAATCACTGTTTTCTATGGTACCATCTTTCTCTGTATAAGCAGCCTCGCCGGTAAAACGATCGCCGAAAATATTGGTAATCGTAATCCCGAAATGTTGCGCGAAAGCAAAATCACGGTCATCGCCTGACGGTACTGCCATAATGGCTCCTGTACCATAACCGGCCAATACGTATTCCGAGATCCAGATCGGGATCAGCCGACCGCTGAAAGGATGGACCGCGTAAGCACCGGTAAAACAACCTGAGATCTTTTTCTCCGCCATTCTTTCTCTTTCCGAGCGGCTCTTTACATATTGAATATATTGTGTTACCTCTGCTTGTTGCTCCGGGGTAGTGATATCGGCTATCAACTCCAGTTCCGGTGCCAATACCATAAAGTCTACCCCGAATACCGTATCCGGTCGGGTAGTGAACACCTCGATCTCCTGCTCCTGGTCTTTCACCTGGAAACGAAGGCTGGCGCCTTTGCTGCGCCCGATCCAGTTGCGCTGCATTTCTTTCATCGCTTCGCTCCACTCCAGGGTGTCCAGGCCTTCGATCAGCCGGTCGGCATAATCGGTAATGCGCAGGAACCATTGGCTCATTTTCTTTTTCTCTACCGGGTGGCCACCTCTTTCAGATACGCCATTGACCACTTCATCATTGGCCAATACCGTATTCAAAGCTTCGCACCACCATACTTCCGCATGGTCCAGGTAAGCGAGGCGATGCTGCATCAGCTTCGCACGTTTAGTGGCTTCATCAAAACTATTCCATGCTGCGGCGGTGAAAGTCTCTTCATCATCACGTTTGATCGCAGCATTACCTTCTGCTGCGAATAGCGCGATCAATGTATCAATCGGTTCCGCTTTTCTTAAGCCGGGATTGTACCAGCTGTGAAACAGTTGGGTAAAGATCCACTGGGTCCATTTGTAGTATTTCGGATCAGAGGTTTGGATCTCACGGCTCCAGTCATAATTGAAGCCGATGTTGTCCAATTGCTCAATATACCTTTTAATGTTCTTCTCGGTGGTTACTGCCGGGTGCTGACCGGTTTCCAGCGCATATTGTTCTGCCGGCAGGCCGAATGCATCAAAACCCATCGGGTGCAATACATTAAAGCCTTTCATTTTTTTGAAACGGGAAAAAATATCAGTGGCGATATAGCCCAAAGGGTGACCGACATGCAGCCCCGCGCCGCTTGGATAAGGAAACATATCCAGGACATAATATTTGGGTTTCTCATAGCTGTTACTTACCTGGTAAACATTGTTTTTTACCCAGTAATCTTTCCACTTTTGTTCTATCGCGTTATAATTGTACTTCATTATCTCTAATTGTTTGTAAAGTTCCTGCCCGGAACATTCCCTGGTTGTTGTGCAAAAAATTGCCGCAAAGGTACATAATCAGCCGTTTACTCTATAAATATATAATAAAAAACGACAGCCATTTGCACAGCTGCCGTATCAAACATTGGAAAAATGAAAAAAGTATGCGGTATTTTTTACTATGATGCAAAGCTAGGGACTAAAAAGTATGCTTGCTGCTCCCGCAATTGCTTTTACTTAAAAATGACAGAGTCATTTAAGTGTCATAAAATGCCTGAAGGGCTTGCTGCCAGGATGTTTTGTGTAATTTTGGGCTCTCAAATCAAACTATCTATTTTATCAATTTAAATTTTACAGAGAAGATGAAACTGAAATACGTTTTAGGTATTAGTGGTTTAGCATTAGCTTCAGTATCCAACGCGCAAACGACAGGATGGCGCTCAGACACCTTAAGGACGGACACTGCCTACAGACAAGATGCTTATTTTAATTTAGAAAGCGGCCAGGTTAGATCTGAGCCTAATAATAACTGGGACCTTGCATTCCCGGGTGGCGTTGCCGATATGATGGATCATAGTGTGATCATTAACGACTTCGGTAACGGTAAGAATGGTAAGTTAATGGAACTGACCGGCAAAACAGCAGCTGATTTCGGTACTGATTTGACGGCAGATACAGCAGGTAAGGTTGCTATCCGCAATATTCCTGAAACCTGGGAAGAAGGTGCATTCGGCCTGGCTACCAATATGGGTGGTACTAATCCTTCCTGGGGAACTTATAACATAAGCACTCACTATATCGATGGCGTAAGATTATATGCTTACGTAGCCGGCGGTGCAGCTTATCAGATTTTAATTGAGCAATACCAGGCAAGCTCTTTACTGGCGAACCGGAAATGGATCATCAAGGTAGCTAAGCTGGACGGTACAGATACCGGAACGTACGAGATCAATGCGGCAGACTTTGCGGATAAGCATTTGATGTATTTCAACCTGGCTACCCGTACTACCGTAGACAGAGAGCCTGCTTATGAAAACTGGCACTTATTAGCTACAAAATATGGTGATTATTATAGCGGAGCCCCGGGTGGCGCGGTGATGAGCACTACCGGTATCTTAACTTCTCCGGGTGTTGAAGTAGCTAAAGCTGCTGACCTGGTTCCGGATGATGCGGACTACAATGATTTCGCGGCTGATTATTCTGAAGATAAAAATGTAATCGGCGGAACTTATAAAGCAGTAAACATGACTGGTACCCCTCCGGGTTGGGAAGTTTATGATTCTTTAAGCTACTTTATCAAAAACCATTTAGGTACGGACTCCGGCGATATTTACCAGGTGTATTTCGATTATTTCCCTGCCGCTACTTCCGGTGATGTGAAAATCGGCATCCAGGTGCGTAAAGTTTATGATTATGTAAAACCAACTAACATTAAAAACGTTGATCAAAATATCGGAAGCATTACCCTGGCGCCAAACCCAAGTGTATCCGGTACTACTAATATCCTGATCGATGCAAAAACTAATGTTGGTGCTGCAATGATCACAGTTACTGATATTAATGGCCGTGTAATCAATACTTACAATCATAATGTAGGTACCGGTTTGAACCAATTACGCCTGAATGTAAGCGCATACCAATCTGGTTTGTACCTGGTGAATGTTTTCACTGCTAACGGAAGACAAAGCGTTAAATTGTTAGTTCAAAACTAATATTTGCTTAAAGCAATTACTATTAAAAAGGCCCGGGAAACTACTGTTTCCCGGGCCTTTTTGTTGATATTAATATCTGGCCTCCACTTTTTAATGACCACTAAGTGTTTGTTTTAATCAAAAACAAAGAGCGGGTAGGCCTTATGGTCTACCCGCTCTTTGTTGCTAAGCAATCATGATCGTTAGTGGGTAATCATTATTTTTTGATGACTTGTAACTCCTTTGCTGTTGATGATATTAAGCAGGTAAAGGCCTTCGGGGAGCGATCTTGTATCCAATATAAACTGATCTCCGTTGCCGGTATTCATCGGGTACACCTGGCCCAGGGTATTGACCAGGTTAAACTGGTAGTCGTCTTTAAGCGGAAGGTCGATAGTTAGGCTGGCATGTGCCGGGTTAGGATAGACCTTAGCCTGTAAAGATTGCGGCCCCTGCAGGCCGGTACTGTTACAGTCCACGGTAAGGGATTGTTGCTGGCTGCTGCTGTTGCCTGCGCTGTCTGTATAGGTCCAGGTTATTGTATAGTGCCCGGCAGTAGTAAAGGTCAGGGAATCTGTAGTCCCGGTAATTGTCCCGTTGCAATTATCGGTAGCGGCAGGTGCTGTCAGGGTGTAAGGGCAGGGTCCCGTCAGGTCCGCTAATTGTGCCAGGTCTGGTTGCGGGGCCGTGGTGTCTGCAATGGTAAGTAATTGCAACTGGGTAATCGTATCATTGCCCATAACATAGGTCCATTCTATCTGGTAACTGCCCTGGCCGCTAAAGCTCATGGTACCTGTAGTGCCGGTAACCGGCTGACTATTGTATAATGCTGTAGGAGCGCTAAGATTGATACTGCACTGTGCAAAAAGCTGGGGGAGCGCTGTTGTATCCCAGGGATCTGTCCAGGTTTCCAGGAATAATTCATTAGGAATAGACGCGTTTTCGAAATTGCTGGAAACAATAACAGAAGAATCCGTACCGTCGACGATACAATAGTGGGCAGGTGCTGTAAAAGTTCCTGCAGTGGCATAGGCGAAATCTCCGCTGACCGGGTCTACGGTAAAGGAACGGTCGTACATCAGGGAGTAGGCAGATCCGGGGAGTATGGATGTGTGGATCGGCGTGGCCGCTACAGTAGCCGTATTGATATCATAGATATAAAAGCTTGTACCGGATACGAAGTATAATTTACCGGGCCCTACCCGTAATAACTTAGCGTTTGTGAAGCCGGGAAGCAATACCGGGGCGCTTACCGCGTCATTGCTCATGTCTATTTTCACAACTGCATTGGTGGTACCGCTTTTACCTAATAACCACAGGCAGTTATTCGCCGTATCTTTTACCATCGTGTTGATCGCGGTGATGCCCGGGGCTATTGAGCTTACCGCCGTTTGGGTTACGGTATCGATCTTTACCACTTTCGCCGCATAAGCTACATATAGGGCATTATTGTAGCCCAGCATGGAATGAACCCCGCTTGAAAAATAGCTGTTAGGATCATTCACATTGCTAATGGTCTGGTTGTCGATATTTACCAGGCGTATGGCATTACCGCTGGCCGCGAATATATAGGCTTTGTGCGGGCTGACCATACCACAGCGCTGAATACCTGCTCCAAGTCCGGAACTGACAGTGAATAAGGTATCCATGGCCGGGTAGTTAACTACGGCCAGTTTTAGCGGCTGCGCTCCTTTGCCGCAAAGTATGGCTTTGTTGCCATTGAAATCAAAATCCTGGAGTACATCAATTCCGGCTGTGCCGTTCGCTCCCTGGTAAAGCGCCTGTGCCACAGAGGTGTTGCCGTTTATCCTGCTGCTGGTATAAAGGTCGCCATTGGGGGTTCCGAAATTACCTTCTGCCACAAGGGTAAGCCGGTAATTTTTTTGGGGTTGTTGGGCATGAATATTGATGGTTATGCCGCAAATCATTGAAAGGAGCAATAGCTTTTTCATTTTTTTATTGTTCAGTTTGAAATGAATTATTAAAAGCTACCTGCTGTAATGGAAGATCATATTATAGTGGCCGGGACTAATGCAGCTGCATTCAGGCATTCACCATTGTTTTTTCTCCGAAAACAAAGCGGTAACAGGCATTGGGGCAGGTCTCCTGGCTTAACTCAGCTTAACCGGCCTTCCCGGAAAACGTTCCAGTGGCGGAGTTGGCTAAACATGAATATGAGTTTTACAGTTGCGGGAACAGCTTTCGTTTTACACGAAATTCCCTTTTAATCTTTCTGTTGAAAGAACCAAAATGCGCGGCAAAAGTAGGAATTAATCTTTATAGCAGGTTGATAAATTATAAAACAAAATTAAGTACGGGTAATCTCTAAATTTATTGAAGTGTCACTTGCGTATTTTGTATATTTGAATTTGGCTGTGTAATGAAATCTTTTACAAAATGAAACTAATAGCATTTTCAGCGGTGATTGACCTGATCGGGATTAATCCTTTTGTTTACCTGCCGGAAGTGGTGCTGCAGGCCGTCTTTCAGCAAGCAGGTAAATCGAAGAGCCCGATACCGGTACTGGGAACCCTGAATGGACAGCCTTACCGGCAAACATTAGTAAAATACGCGGGCGCCTGGCGACTGTATATCAACCTGGAAATGCTGGACCGCTCTACCGAAAGGATAGGAGAGCAGCTTGAAGTGACTATCGCTTTTGATCCTGGTGAAAGGAGTGTAGCGCCACATCCCAAATTGACCCTTGCCTTGCAGGAAAATAAGGCGGCGCAGCAGGTTTTCGAAACTTTGTCCCCCTCTTTACAAAAAGAGATCATACGTTATATCTCTTTTTTGAAAACAGAGAAAAGTATTGACAATAATATAAAAAAGGCCATTGACTTTTTACTGGGTAAAGGGCGTTTTATCGGGCGGCCTGGTATTACAATCAAACAATAAAAACAAAACAAATATGAGTATTTTAAAATTAATGAGGAATGTAGCCGATTACAATAACTGGGTAACCCGGCAATATATCAACTGGCTGGCTGCTCAAACAGATGAAACTTTGACTGCAGCGGTACCTTCAAGTTTTCCGACCATATTATTAACCCTGGATCATATCTGGCAGACCCAGGAATATTGGGTGGATATTATCACAGAAAGTAATTCATTTGTGTTTAACCCCGACAGGAGCGGGATGACAAAAGAAGCTATTTTTGAAGGTTATGCCGCTTCCTCTAAACGATTAGCGGATTATGTGGCCGGCCTGAATGAAGCTGGGCTTGAAAAAACGGTAAAGATCGAGCAGGAATATTTTTCCTGCAATTATGAAAAGTATGAGTACATCCATCATATTATCAACCATGGTTTATACCACCGGGGACAGATCGTAACTATGGGCCGGGCTGTAGGGATTACCGATGCGCCCATGACCGACTATAATTTTTATAAAGTCATGAATGAGGCGCAGCGGTAATGAGTTTATTTCCGGCCTGAAAGGTAGTTGTTTCAGGAAGATTATAAAGGTTTAAATTTCGCATTTTGATCGGTAAAGTTGGTATTATGTATAAAATATTACTATTGGCGTTGGCCTTTGTTTTTAATTCCGGCATGGCCCGGGAAGGTCAGCAGCATAAGGCCGGGCAGCTTAAGCAAGAAGTAGTTTTATCAAATATTGATCAATCCCGTTTCCCAAAGTCGGTAGGCTATGTGAATGATTACGTTTATCTGTTAGACAGCACGGAAAGAGTTCATTTAGCACAGAAGCTTACCGATTTTGAAGCGGCAACGACCAACCAAATGGCGATTGTGATCATTGATTCAGATACATTAACCATAGCGAATTTTGATGCTTTTGCATTGGCGCTTTCCAATTCCTGGGATGTAGGGGGCAAAGGGAAGAATAATGGTTTGACCATAGTATTAAGTCCTAAGCTAAGGAAAATAAGGATCAATACAGGAGCGGGAATAGAACATATACTGACCGACCAGATCTGCGGCAACATAATAAGAACCATTATCGTTCCCGAGTTCAAACAAGAGAATTATTTTAGAGGTCTAGATAAGGCGACGGACGAATTGATCCGATTGTGGCGACAATAAGTATTGAACGCGGTACAAGCCCCGGGCTTATTGCTATAGCCGGCTAAGATTCGGGTTTTGTCTTACGTCTATTTAGAAAAATACTTTTACGGTGCGTACACTAAAACGAACACTCTTTTGGCTCGTGTTTCTTTTTCTCTTAGAAACATTGCTTATAGCCTGTAATTGCCCGGAGATAGCTTTACTGAGGTATACTAATGAACGGCTGACCATTTTAAATCTTGATAATACCGGTGCGCAGCCACAATTAAGCGGTTTAGGCAGTGTGAACAAAAACGCTTACGGTATTAGAATTAATATTGAAAGAAGGCTGGTAGCTGCTGTTTTGGGAAACCGGCATTTAGGCAATAACGCCTATGCGACTACCAAACGATGTTTTACGGCTGAATATAACCCGGTCGTCAACATTGAAAATGTCAGGATTATCACCTTGCATGATTTTGATGCTACACATCCTGCAGGTGCCGATCTTTCAGCTTATTTCAAGCAGGTTAAATCGGGCAAGTTTGCCGACCTGGAAAAAATTTATGAGGTAAACTCCCAGGTTTTTTACGATAATATTTTAATGCCTCTTGAAGCGGATATTTTATTGGTCAAAGCTCCTGGGATTTCCGGTCTGCAGGCGTTTGTCGTAGAAGCCCGGTTGTCAGATGGAACACTACTTTCAGACACAACTTCTGTTCAACTTTATTAATATGAAGCAGCTATTCCTCCTCTTTTTGCTTTGCCTGAACTCACTGTTATTAATGGCGCAAAATAAAAAAGCCCCTTATAAAAAACATTTGATTTTATCAGGAAGTATGGGTGTTAATGCCGCTTCAAAAAATATTACTAACGGTACCGGTACTGATGTGTTTATTCCTTACCAACGGGCAAACGTGGCCTTGCAGGCGTTTCGGATTGAATATTTTTTGAAACGCTTTGGTGTTTACGGACAGGTACGTTTATACAACATGGCGCAGCCATCGGCAACAGAGCGACAAGGGCTTGTTGATTTTTTTATCGGTGATCTGTATCAGCAATATTATGTACAAAATGAGCCGGGAATAGAATCGAAAATTTTGAACTTTAATAAAATTGCTACTAAAGGTACCATTGGTTTATTATACCGATGGGAAAACCACCGGTTTCATGTCAGTGGTGGACTTGGCCTGAGTTTGTTTGGAGTAGCTGTATTTGAAGATAGTTTCCAGCTGAAAGAAAAAGATGCCAATGCCTATTTTGAAGTAAAGTATGTTAAGCAATCTAAGGCTGGAGATACTTTTGGCATCCCGTCTGTTGATCTTGCAGTGGCCTATAAACCCGTTCATTGGTTTTGGTTTAAAGCCGATATGGCTTGGAGCCTGGACCGGTATCATTTCTCTATTGACCGTACGATAACCAATATCAATACTAATACAGCCACAAGCTCATCGAGTATATATAAAGGTAATTTAAGCAATTTTTATTTAGGCTTAGGTTTTGCTTTGGCATTTTAAAAGTGTTTTTTTACTCTATTTTTTTATCAATAAAGATAGCATCGTTTATCAAGTAGCAACTTGTACATGGTAAGTTTAACCAACTTCCTTAACCCAAAAAAGCGATACCCTAAGGTATCGCTTTTGTATGGTATCATTTGAATGATGAATTAAAAATTCATCATTCAAAATTATGCACTATTAATAGCCCATATCCATTCCGCCGCCTGGCATAGCAGGAGCTGCGGTTTTTGGTTCTGGTTTATCCGCGATCACACACTCGGTAGTCAATAACATACCGGCGATAGAGGCCGCATTTTCCAGGGCTACACGGCTTACTTTAGCCGGGTCAATTACACCTGCAGCTAATAATTTCTCGTATTGCTCAGTGCGGGCATTAAAGCCGTAATCTGCTTTTCCTTTTTTGATTTCCTGAACGATTACAGAACCTTCAAGACCAGCGTTGGCAACGATGGTTCTTAATGGCGCTTCAAGAGCAGCACGTACGATCTGTACCCCTGTAATTTCATCGTTATTCTCGGTTTTAACTTTATCCAAAGCTTCAATAGCACGGATATAAGCAGTACCACCACCCGGTACGATACCTTCTTCTACCGCAGCTCTTGTCGCATGTAAAGCATCATCAACACGGTCTTTTTTCTCTTTCATTTCTACTTCTGTAGTAGCTCCTACATAAAGTACGGCAACACCACCCGCTAATTTAGCCAGGCGCTCCTGCATTTTTTCTTTATCATAGTCAGAAGTGCTTACTGCCAGTTGAGATTTGATCTGGTTAACGCGCGCAGTGATATCCGCTTTTTTACCTTTACCACCTACGATCGTTGTATTGTCTTTGTCTACAGTAATTGTTTCTGCCTGGCCCAGGTAGCTCATATCAGCATTTTCCAGTTTGTAACCTTGCTCTTCACTGATCACGATACCACCGGTTAAAACAGCGATGTCCTGTAACATTTCTTTTCTCCTGTCGCCAAATCCCGGGGCCTTAACTGCAGCGATTTTCAGGTTACCGCGTAATTTATTTACTACTAATGTTGACAATGCTTCACCTTCAACATCTTCAGCAATAATCAGCAAAGGACGACCTGACTGAACTACTTTTTCCAACAGGCCTAAGATATCTTTCATCATAGAGATCTTTTTATCAAAGATCAGGATGTAAGGATTGCTCATTTCTACCTGCATTTTCTCTGTATTGGTTACAAAGTAAGGGTTCAGGTAGCCACGGTCAAATTGCATACCTTCTACTACAGAAACGGTAGTGTCCGTATTCTTAGACTCTTCAACAGTGATCACCCCTTCGTTACCCACTTTTGACATCGCTTCTGCGATCAAAGCACCGATTTGTGTATCATTGTTAGCAGAGATAGTACCTACCTGCTCGATTTTCTTATTATCATTACCTACTTTCTGGGCTTGCTTTTTCAGGTTGTCCACGATAGCAACAACTGCTTTGTCAATACCACGCTTAAGGTCCATAGGATTAGCACCGGCAGCAACGTTTTTCAAACCTTCAGCGATGATCGCCTGGGCTAAAACGGTAGCGGTAGTGGTACCGTCACCAGCCTGGTCTGCAGTTTTAGAAGCTACTTCACGCACCATTTGCGCCCCCATATTTTCAACAGCATCTTCCAGCTCGATTTCTTTAGCAACAGATACCCCGTCTTTTGTTACAGATGGAGCACCGAATTTTTTTTCGATAACTACATTACGGCCTTTAGGACCTAAAGTTACTTTTACAGCGTCAGCTAAGATGTCAACGCCTTTTTTCATTTTATTTCTTGCTTCGATATCGAAGAAAATTTGCTTAGCCATATTCTATTTATATTATGAATTTTGGATGTTTAATTTTGAATTAATTTATATCGCTCTGTACTCAGGAAGTTAGTCTGGAATTACACGATCGCGATCAGGTCACTTTCACGCATGATCAACAGGTCCTCACCATCAATATTGATCTCTGTACCCGCATATTTGCTGTATAATACAGTATCACCAACTTTAACACTCATTGGTTCGTCTTTTTTTCCAGGGCCGGCTGCTACAACTGTACCACGGGATGGCTTTTCTTTCGCGGTATCCGGGATGATGATACCACCAGCTGTTTTTGTTTCAGCTTCAGCAGCTTTAATAATTACTCTGTCTTGTAGAGGCTTAATGCTTGCCTGTTGTTTCTTTGCCATTTTTTTTAATGTATTTTATTCGTTGTTTAATTGATTCAGGTTGTTGTTATTGAACAATGTTGCGCAAAAATATTGCCAGTTTAAAAAGCTTGACAATATTTCAGTAGAATGAGTTATTAATTCCTTCTTAAGACAAAAAAGCACATTCTAAATTTCAGAATGTGCTTTTTTGGCATCTTTTTCTATTTATTGGAGGCCGCTTCCGGATTAACCGGTTGCGGTGATTTACTTTTTTTCTGCCATCTTAAAGCATACCCGATGTAGTAGTTAAAGCCAAATGAGGTGGCCTGGTCGCCCTGCCCGAACCCGGACAGGAAATTCGGGGATACCTGGCCCTGGAAAATATCCGGGGTGAAGTTGAAACGGATCCGGGCATTCCAGCCGGTATAAACCCTGGGAAATAATTCAAATCTTAAGCCCATGGTTACTTCAAACCAGTGGGAAACGAAGTTTTTGGCCGCTACACTACTCTCGGTAGTGCCCCCGAAAGGGTTAGGAACTATAAAGGTAGCGTCACCTCTCTGCCCGATACCGATACCGTAGCGGGCTCCCACGGTAACCATATCCCAGTCGCCTTTATAAATAGGAGTAAACATTGATTTGTCCACACCGATCCTTAAAAAGGCGTTAGCGGATTTGTATTTTAAGTTTTCGTAGTCTATTTTTCCGCCGCCATAACCTGCTTCTACGACCAGGAAACCGTCTTTCCAGAAATTATAATCAAAATAGGCCTCATAACTGTATTGCCCGGGATTAATAATAGCTCCTATCGGGTGGGAGATGTCCAGCATGACTCTTCCCTGCCGTTCAAAGGGTTCTTTTACTTTTTTCCGGTTTGTAGTGTCGGCCGGTGCCGCTAAGGAGTCCGTGGTTTTGAGCGTGTCGCTTTTCAGGCTGTCTGCCGGGGCAAATGTACTGTCTTTTGCTACCAAAGTCAGCCTATCCGCTTTCGCTAAGCTATCGCTGATATGCCGGGCATTATCCGCTACCTGGGCATTGGTCCATAAATGCCCGGACAAGAATAAGGAAACGAGGATAAGAAATTTGTATAAAATCCGGTTCAAGTGAAAAGCCTATTGTTTGGGAATGTAAATGATGATATTTCTTACCTGGCCCGATAAGGTGACATCGGGGTTTTCTATAAACGCTTGTTTAATGTTTAACTGTGTACTCGTGATTGCCTTAAGTTTATAGTTGAACGTATAGCCACAGGCATTGGAGATAAACTGGGTATAAGGATCATAATCTATGGTCAGCGTATCTGTTATAGTTGCATCTTCACTTCTCCGGAAAACATACTTTATACTGGTCGTATCTGAATTTAAAAATAAATACAGACTGTTCACCCCACGTTCGCCCTGGAAAGTAATATTGGAGTCCTGTCCCAGGGACGTAAGCCTGGGCCGGTTTAATGCGGTATCCCTGGTCACAATTGTTTCTGTAATAAAGCCATTGCTATCAGCGGTTCGCAGGGTATCAAGCACCTTGAAGAAAACTTTGGCGGATACAGAACGGGGAACAAAGCATTCCTGGAAATCCTTTTTACAGGAACTCAGCAACAGGATAATGGCGATCAGGCTAATGACTACTCTCAAGGCTTAAAGTTTTTTGATGGTCAGTTCTATTTCTTCAATGATGGAATCAATATATTGCTTCAGTGCCGATTGGTCTTCGCTCTGGCTCATTTGTTTTACCAGTAATGCTTCTTCAAGTTCTTTTACATTTTCCTCCAGTCCGGATACCCGGGATTCCAGGGAACGTATTTTTTTTTGCAAAACAAGTTCCCTGTCCTTTAACTCTTTATAAGCTTTTATTAAAAGCCCGAGTTTGTCCTGTAATGTATAGAGCGACATATGTGATCCTGTTTTTACAAACGTATGGAAGCCCCGATTTCTTTTTCAAAAGTCTTAATTAATGTTTGCATCATGCCATCCACTTCTTCATCGGTCATCGTACGGTCTGATAGCTGGAAGGTAAAACTTAAGGCCAAAGATTTTTTGTCAGCACCTATTTTTTCACTTTCAAATACGTCAAATAGTTCATAACCCTGGAAGGACGGCCATTTCTGTTGTTGCGCTATTGCAGCAATTTTGTTATAGCTCAATGATTTATCTACCACCAGCGCCAGGTCACGCTTCATGGCCGGGAACTTGGGTAATTCACTGTATTTTACTTTCGCCGCATCGCCGGCCTCGCTCCAGGCTTTAATGTCTGCTTCTATATAGTATACTTCCTGTTTGATATCAAAAGCTTTCAGTTTGTCCGTATCAATTTTTACGGCCTTTGCTAATACCGCTTTACCCCTTACCCATTCAATACCATTTTCCAGTATGTTTTCCTTCGTTTTTTGTATGCCGGATATTGCAAGCAGTTGAGTAACCAGACCCTTGGCGATATAGATGGACTGTGGCTCCGCTTTTGATAACCATTGCTGGTTGCGGTAAGTCCCGGTAAGCCATACGCCTAATTTCGCTTCCTGTTTATATTTGCCAATTGCTGATTGGCCATAGGTATTACCCAGTTCAAACAGCATCAGATCCTGCTGTTTACGGTTAATATTGTAAGCTAATACTTCTAAACCGCTTTCCATCAGCTCAGGTCTCATCACGTCAAGTTCGCTGGAAAGGTTATTCAGCATTTTGACCATATTGTCATTGCCCGGATAATACCGGGAATTGGTAATCGAATTGGTCACGATCTCGTGCAGGCCCATATGGCACAGGTGGTTGGCGATTTTTTCCTTCCATTTCCTGTCGGCAGGCTCCGGGCGCGTATTTAAAGACATACTGATCTGGCCGCTGAAATTAATATTATCAAGGCCGTCGATCCGCAATACTTCCTCTGCCAGGTCTGCCGCCTGGTGTACATCGGCCTTGTTAGTAGGCACAAGGACTTTGAAACCGTTTGCGTCACTGCTAACGATACCGAACCCGAGATTTTTCAGAATATTTAAAATAGATTCCTGGCTGTACGTTTTACCACAAAGCTGGTTGATATAAGCAAAAGTGGTGGCTATATGACGTTCGGGAAGTGGCGCCGGGTAAATATCAATCGTGTTTGCTGCAAGTGTGCCGCCTGCGATCTCCAGGATCAGGTCCACTGCTCTTTGCAGCGCTACAGGTACCAGGTTGATATCTACACCTTTTTCAAAATGGGTAGCCGCATCGGTCCTTAATCCATGGAACAAAGAAGTTCTGCGGATGGTTTTCGGATCGAAGTAAGCGCTTTCTAAAAATATGTTTTGAGTGCCTTCTGTAATGCCGGAGTCCAGGCCGCCAAAAACACCAGCGATACACATGCCTGCATCGGCATCGCAGATCATCAGGTCAGAAGCCTGTAATTTGATCTCCTTTTCGTCTAATGTTTTGAATACCGTACCTTCGGCTTGTTTTTTTACGATAATTTGCTTACCCGATATTTTGTCGTAATCGAAAGCATGTAATGGCTGACCATATTCATGCAAAACAAAATTGGTAATGTCCACTATATTGTTAACAGGTCTTAAACCTATCGCTTTTAAACGCAATTGCAGCCATTCAGGGGAATCGGCAACCTGTACTCCTTTGATACAGGTTCCCATATAACGCGGGCAGGCTTCTGTATCTTCAACAGTCACATTTATAGGGAGGGGGGCAGCAGGTTCCTGTGATTTTATAGCAGGATTTTGTACGGTATAGTTAGTGCCTTTATGATGGTTGAGGTAAGCACAAACGTCGCGGGCTACACCGATATGGCTCATGGCATCTGTCCGGTTAGGTGTTAAGCCGATACTGATGGTCATATCTGCTGCCGCAACATTAAAATAGGCCGCCGCGGGCGCGCCTACAGGAGCATCAGCGGGGAGTACCATAATACCATCATGACCTTTACCCAGCCCGATCTCATCTTCGGCACAGATCATGCCTTCACTGGCATACCCTCTTATTTTGGCTTTTTTGATCAGGAAGGGTTCGCCGGATGTAGGGTAGACGGTTGCTCCAACAGGGGCTACAACTACTGTCTGGCCGGCTGCAACATTAGGCGCACCACATACAATGGGTACTATGTTGCCATTTCCCAACTCCACGGTGGTCAGGCTTAATTTATCTGCATCGGGATGTTTTTCCCGGCTTAGTACTTTACCAATAATCAATCCTTCCAGGCTTCCTTTGACCGCTTCACTTTTTTCTATAGATTCTACTTCTAAACCGATACTTGTAAGAATATTACTTAAGTCATCAATATTTACGGGTTCCGGAAGGTACTCCATCAGCCAGTTGTATGATATTTCCATTGCTTAAATATAGCTAATTTTTCTATGTTAATTTTTAACGCACAAAGTTACTACTATTTGCAAGGATAAACGTCCGAATGCCAGCGTTTTTTGATTGTATTTTTAAGTCCGCTCCACTACGGGCAATTTGTTAAACTTGGTTTAGCCTTGCCTTATGATGGTTTAAGGAACTTATTTAAGTGTTATATTTGGGGGATAATACAACACATACGGCATTGAGTTATTAGCCTTCTTACTCCGGGTGCTTTACGTGGTTTTTTATTAACAGAAAAGAGGTTAAATATTTAAAAGGGTAAATGAGAAAATTAATTTTGATGGGATTAGCCATCTCTGGAATCGGAACCGCGGCTTTCGCCCAAAATCCGGCATGGCAGCCAAAAGCACAAACAGCTAGCCTTAACTATCCAGCTTTTGGTTTTAAACTGGAACCTATACGCTTAAAAACAGTATTGTCCGCTGCAGGAAATACGCATTTAAACGCGACAGTAGTCGACTTACCTGGCCCTGATGGCAAAAAGGTTAGTTTCAAGGTCTGGAGAAATACATTGATCCCTGCAGAATTACAAACCAAGTTCCCGGATGTATGGTCTTTTTCCGGCACCAGGGCAGATAACCCGTCTGTAACCATAAAAATGGAGTACTCCCCAAGAGGTCTTTATGCAATGGTTTATGATGGCCCTGATACTTATTTCATCGATCCGCTTGATGCAGGTGCGGATGAGTATAAGGCTTATCTGAAATCAGATGCGCTTATGGACCCTTTAAACCAGGTAGCCTGCCAGGTCGAAGCGGATATAGATAATAGTGGCGCGCCGGGTGGCAGAACAAAAATTGCCGGATTTACCCTGGGTGATGTGAAGCGCACCTACAGGCTGGCGTTGAGCTGTACCGGCGAGTATGCCGAAGCAGTGGCCGGGACCAATCCTTCCACGGCTGCGGTGTTTGCCGCTATGGTGACGACCATGAACCGCGTAAATGGTATTTACGAACGGGAGCTCGCGGTAACAATGCAATTTATCGCCAATAATAACCTGCTTATTTATACGAATGCAAATACTGATCCATTTACCGCCAATAATAACGGGGACCAGTTGCTGGGGCAGAACCAGAATAACACCATTAATGTTATCGGTGTAGCCAATTTCGATATCGGGCATATTTTCAGCACCGGCGCGGGCGGCGTGGCTATGCTGGGTAGTGTTTGCCGTAGTACGCGGAAGGCCCAGGGAGTTACCGGAAGGCCTAACCCGGTAGGTGATCCATTCGATGTGGATTATGTAGCCCACGAAATGGGACATCAGTTTGGCGCGGACCACTCCTTTAACAAATGTTCGGGAACAGAAAATAGTTCAACTGCTTATGAACCGGGTAGTGGTTCCACTATTATGGGCTATGCCGGTATCTGTGGCACAACTAATAACCTTCAGAATAACTCAAACGATTACTTCCATAAAACCAGCCTTTCGGAGATCAATAACTGGTTGGTGAACGGTAACGTAGGCTCCTGTCCGACTACACAGGCCGGGTATACCGCACCCACTTTTACGGTAAGCACCAATAGCTATCAGATTCCTTTACAGACGCCATTCGAGCTTGACTTCCCCGAAGTTACCCCTGCTGATGCAAACAGTACCGTACTGACAAATATTGAACAATACGACCTCGGGAACTTCCGGAGTGATGAAAATCTGGGTGGTGGTTTTACACAAGGTCCTTCCTTCAGGTCTTTCCCGCCAAACAATGAAAATTACAGGTCTTTCCCTGAAAACTTAGTATTAAGAAATGGCTTCCTTATTTCCAAAGGAGATCGTTTAACAACTGTAGCCCGGAGCTACAATATGGCCTATACTGCGCGTGAAAGGCATGCGGATGGCTGGGGCGCGATCAATAGTGCTGATGCATTAACCAATATTAACGCAGTAGGAAGCACTGGTCCTTTCCAGATATTATACCCTAGTGAGTATGATTCTATTATCAGGAACAGTGTGACTAAAATTTACTGGGATGTGGCGAATTCCGACATCGCTCCGATTAATTGCAGCACTGTTGATGTTTACCTGTCTACAGATGGCGGCTTTACCTTTCCCTTGGTTTTAGCGCAAAATGTTCCTAATACCGGCAGCGCTGATATCAATATACCGGATATGGCCATTAATAATGCCCGTATAAAAATTAAAGCTTCTGATAATATTTTCTTTTCCTTTTCAAAGAAAAATGTTGTTATCGGGAATACAGCCACTTCTTATAACCCTGTCAGCTTGCCTGGTATAGCGCAGGAAAACCCTATAAATGTATATCCTAACCCGGCCTTTGATATATTAAATGTTGCATTCAATACATCAGGCACACAGGAAGGCAGCCTGGTACTGGTTAATACAGTAGGTCAAGTAGTATGGAAAGGGAATGTCAGTCAGAAAAATGCGACTTTTAAAATAAGCACAGCTAACCTGGCCCAGGGTATTTACCTGTTGAAATATAAAAATGATGCAGGGCAGGATTTTTACCGGAAAGTATCTGTAATGAAGTAAGTATTTTGATTTTATTATAGATACTTTCACATCTGCCTAACAATAGCTATCGACTTTAAAAATTAAATTTGTGTTGTAAACAAAAACGTAAACAAATAAAAATTACAGGTTATGGGAAACAAAACAAGAGGTGGTGGTTTGCTTGCTTTAGGATTAGCGGCAGCCGCGTATTGGATTTGGGGCATGAAGAAAGAAGATAAGGATAAAGTAAAAGCTAAAGTTGCAGATGCCGGCAACAGGATTAAAGAAAAAATTCCACAGGATCTGAAAGACAAAATTGACGGATTATTAAACAAATCAAAAGGAAGTACAGCTTCCTAAAAGGTTAACCAGTATAAAACAAAAAACACAACGCATAGCGTTGTGTTTTTTGTTTGTTAACAGGCTTTGTTATAATTCATTTCTAATGAATTGTTTATCTTTTAATTTCTTTCAATTTTATACATTATGCCAGGCCCGGTTAAATCTTTCAATCCTACTAATGTAAATATAATTAACTTTGTTACTATGTTAAGAGTTTTAGAAAAACAAACAGCAAAAAAAAGCATATGAGCAAAAAATTACAATTACAACAAATACTTTCCATTGCCGCTTGTACGGTTCTTTTTTCATGTAGTAAACCATTATACCGGCCTGAAAGTGTGCATGAGCCAATGATTGCGCATCAAGGCGAGTTTGCGGCAAATGGTTCTGTATTGATTATGGCACCCTACGGCTTCCCTTCTTTTGACCTGGGGCTGGGCTATTCGCCGGTTAACAGGCTGGCGATCAAAGCTGCAGTGCGTGCCCGTTCCAAAGCCGATCTCTATACGTATGATGATGACGATTATCGGAAGACCTTAAACGGGACTACATTTGAAGGTGGCATAGGCTATTATGCGCCTATGGAAGATAATATCTATTTCACCGTTTATGCCAATATCATGGGGGGCGATAATAAATACCATGATTACCGGGTATCTAACCGGCAAACGGATGAATTGCTGGATTATAATTATACCGCTTTTGGGATCCAGCCGGCTGTCTTATTTGTTAAGCGACGGGCCCGTATGGCTACCGGCATCAGGGCCGGCCTGTATCAATACAATATTAAACAACTTATCAATACTTCAAATCCCGATTACTACGGGGTAAAAGAAGGAAAATTATACCCGGTTTTTGAGCCTTACTATACAATAGAAGTGGGGGGAGAGCATATCCGCTTCTTTGGTCAGGCTGGTTTTTCTATTGTTCCTGCGGCTTTGACCACAGATTCAGACAACTTTTTCCCAAAACTCTCTATCGGTATCAATCTCAGGTTTGGCGGGACAAAATAAATAAGTATTGTGTACTTAAACTACGTATAATGATAAGGGATGGCTTTAGCCATCCCTTATCATTATACTCTACTATTTTTCTTTCTTCTTTTTGGGTTGTGTTTTCTTTGCGGCCGTCTGTTCTTTTGGCGCGGCCTTATCTTTTTTATCCTTTGGATTAGCCGCTTTTTTTGTTTTTTTAGCAGGCTGATCATCTACATATCCAAAGTCGATCTGGCGTTTTTCCAGGTCTGCGCGTTCCACCAGGATGTTTATTTTATCCCCGATCCTGAATTTACGGTTGGTAGAGAAGCCCACCAGGGCATATTCGCTTTCTACAAAAGTGAATTCATCAATTTCATTAAGATCGGCGATAGAGATCATGCCCTCGCATTTGTGCTCGATAGTTTCCGCCCAGAAGCCGGTAGCGGCCACCCCGCTGATCAGGGCTTCAAAAGTTTCGCCTACATGCTTGCTCATGAATTCCACCTGTTTGTATTTATCAGCGGTACGTTCTGCTTCCATCGCTTTTCTTTCCCGCTCCGAGCAATGCTGGCATTTCATTTCCATTTGCTTGTCCAGCTTTACCTCGTTGTCGATTACCTGTTGTACAATGCGGTGTACCATTACATCAGGATACCTCCTGATAGGGGAGGTGAAGTGACAATAATCTTCAAATCCCAAACCATAGTGGCCGATATTTTCGGTGTTGTAAACCGCTTTAGACATCGTCCTGATACCTAATTGCTCTAAAATATGCTGCTCCGGCTTCCCGTCTACATCTTTCAGTAGCTGGTTGAAAGAGGCCGCAATCGTATCAGGATTATTGAGGCTTAGTTTATAGCCAAACCTGGCGGCAAACTGGGCGAAGTTGGCCAGCTTCTCTTCATTGGGCAGGTCATGGATACGGTATGGGAAAGGTATTTCGGTTTTATTTACCTTTTTCTTGCCTACATACGCCGCTACTGTCCTGTTAGCCAGCAACATGAACTCTTCAATCAGTTTATTGGCATCTTTGCTTTCTTTGACTACAATGCCTATAGGAACGCCTTCTTCATCCAGCCGGAACCGGATCTCTTGTGAAGAGAAGTTAATAGCCCCTTTCTTAAATCGTTCGGCCCTCAGGTTCTTTGCAATTTTATCTAAGGTTAAAACCGCTTCGGAATGAGGTCCGTTACCCGTTTCAATGATTTCCTGGGCTTCTTCGTAGGTAAATCTTTTATCAGAGTGGATGACCGTTCTTCCTATCCAATATTGTTTTACTTCACCCTGCTCTGTCATCTGGAAAATGGCGGAGAAAGTAAACTTATCTTCATTAGGCCTTAAAGAGCACAACACATTGGAAATATGCTCGGGTAACATCGGCAGTACCCTGTCTGGCAGGTAAACGGAGGTAGCTCTTTGATAGGCTTCTTTGTCCAGCTCGGTTCCCGGGCTTACGTAATGGCTTACATCCGCGATATGCACCCCGATCTCATAAAGGCCGTTTTTCAATAAGCGGAAGGAAATGGCATCATCAAAGTCTTTGGCATCTACCGGGTCGATGGTGATCGTTAGGATGTCCCGGCAATCTTTACGTTTGGCGATTTCGGCTTCGGGTAAAGTATCGGGTATGGCTTCGCTTTCTTTTAAGGCCGCTTCTGAAAACCTGAGCTGGAATCCTGCATCCAGCAGGATTTCTTTCATAGCTACCTGGTTATCGCGCTCACCGGTCAATAGTTCTACTACCTCCCCTTCGGGGTTCTTCTTGCCGTTGCCCCAGTCTTTGATATGGGCGATGGCTTTATCCCCGGTTTTGCCGCCTTTAAGGGCTTTTAAAGGAATGAAAATATCAAAATTGATATTGTTTTTATCCGGTATTAAAAATCCAAAGGATTCGGAAACTTCCAGTATACCGGTAAATTCTTCCTGGGACCTTTCAATGATCTGGATGATCTTACCTTCGGGCCTGCCGTTACTGCTTACCCGGGTGATGGAAACTTTTACCTTATCCCCGTTAATAGCGTTTTTTAAATCATTTTCCCGAACCATAACGTCCTTCTCCCAGCCTTCAATAACCACAAAGCCCATACCGCTACGGGTGATATCTAAAATGCCTACTTTATTTGTGCCTTCAATACTACTCTTTTTCTTATTCTTAGGAATGTAATTTGATTTTCCTTTATTCTTCGACATGTGTTATAAATTAATCTGTTCTTGTAAAGATACTGTATTTATAGAATGGTTAAATTATTGAGCGGCTAATTAAGAAAATTTAATTAAGGGCTTATCAACGAAGCTGATGCGCCTATAGCGTGCTAACTCTTTAATTATGTGTAAATTTGCCGGTAAAAATAGAGTATTAATGATAGAAACACATGCTCACTTGTATGATGAGCAGTTTGAGCAGGATATTGAAGCGGTAATTAATAATGCACGGGCAGTTGGGGTAACCAAAGCTTATTTACCCAATTGCGACAGCAGCACGATTGAGCCGATGATGGAGCTGGTAAAACGCTATCCTGATTTTTGTATCCCTATGATGGGCGTGCATCCCTGTTATATAAAAGAGGATTTTGACAAAGAGCTGGCGATTGCCTATAAATGGTTGCAGCAGTCCTCATTCGCAGCGGTAGGAGAAATTGGCCTGGATTATCACTGGGACCTGACACATGTAGCACAACAAAAAATCGCGTTTGAACGGCAGATCGACTGGGCGCTTGAATTTGACCTGCCTATTGTTATTCATAGCAGGAATGCTACCCAGGACTGTATTGATATCGTGAAAGCGAGGCAAAATGGTAACCTGCGCGGTATCTTTCATTGCTATGGTGATGATCTGGGAACCGCGCAACAAATTATTGATTTAGGTTTCCTGATGGGAATAGGCGGTGTGGTTACCTTTAAAAACAGCGGCCTTGCAGAGACATTACAAGGAATCGACCTGGAGCACCTGGTACTGGAAACGGATGCGCCTTACCTGGCGCCCGTACCTAAACGGGGAAAAAGAAATGAGCCTGCGTATTTAGCTTATGTGACCGATAAAATAGCTGAGGTGAAGCAGGTTACAAAAGAAGAAGTAATACGGCTTACCACAGCGAACGCGGCAAAAATATTTGGTTAAAAAAAGAGGCTTGAATCATTGTTCAGGCCTCTTTTTTTATGCGTTCATTACTGTTTCATCCGTAGTTTTGAAAATACCATTAGCCTGGCGGGTACAGGTGATCGTCAGGTCATTTATACAAACATGCGGGGGCAGGGTAGCGCAGTAATAGATAGTATCGGCGATATCCGCGGCATGAAGCGGCTCGAAACCAAGATAAGTAGCGCCGGCTCTTGCTTCATCTCCATTAAAGCGGACCAGTGAAAATTCAGTATCTACCATCCCGGGGTGGATCGCCGTGACTTTAATATTATAATTCAGCAGGTCAATACGCATGCTTTCAGATAGGGCAGCTACCGCGTGTTTGGTAGCACAATACACATTCCCGTTCGGGTATACTACTTTGCCTGCCGTAGAACCGATATTGAAAATATGGCCCTGTTTTTGTTTTTTCATCAGCGGGGCCAGGCAACGGGTGATATACAATAATCCTTTTATGTTCGTATCGATCATGGTATCCCACTCTGTGATGTCGCCCTCGTCTATGGTACTTAAGCCCAGGGCCAGGCCGGCATTATTAATAATGATATCCGGGGCTCCCCATTGCTGCTCTATTGCGTTTTGTAGCTGCTTAACCGCTTCCAGGTCTCTTACATCCAGTTGCGTATAGGTCATTTCAATGCCAAAGTCGTTCTTGATTTCAGTCTTCAGGGATTCCAGGCGTTCTTTTCTTCTTCCGGTAACCCAGACCTGGTGCCCGTTCCCGGCAAATTTTCTGGCTGCTGCTGCTCCGATACCCGAAGTCGCGCCTGTAATAAATACTTTCATTGTTTTATCGAATCAATGTAATGTCTCCTTTTAAATCTTCTTCTTCTCCATTGAAGTTAAAGGCCCTGGCATGCCAGAAGTAAACCCCCGGATCACACATTTTACCATTGTAAGTACCATCCCAGCCACCGGCGTCACCGCTAAAGCTCTGGAATACCTGCTGGCCCCAACGGTTATAGATCCTGAAAAAGGTCAGGTTGGGGTAACCGGCGCTTAAAGGCCTGATCACATCATTTTTGCCATCTCCATTGGGAGAAAAAGCGGAAGGTACAATAAAATACGCCCGGTCCGCGACCAAAATTCTTACGGAATCGTTCCCTTCGCATTGGTTTTCGTTGATAACGTTAAGGTTATAGGCATAATAGCCTGGCTGCATAATCGTAATGGAAGATTTTGGATCGGTAGGGTCGGCCAGGTAGTTAGTTGGTGTCCATTGGTATTGTACACCACCACTCCCTTTCATGTTAAAGGTGTGCCCCTTGATCACGACGGTATCATTCCCTGCAAAAGGGATGAACCTGGGAATGAAAATGTTTTTAATGGCTGTGTCTTCACATCCTTTGGTGCTTCCGGATCTAAGGGTAATCTTATAATTTTCGTAGTTGTTGGTATAAATGTGTATAGGGTTTTGCTCTGTAGAGGTAGTGCCGTCGCCAAAGTTCCAGTCCCATTGATTAATAGTAGGGAAGGTTGCTTCCGAGCGGTCTATAAACTGGAGCGGTTCCCCTTTACACAATTTACCTATAATGTCAAAATCAGTACTGAATTTCGGGTATATTTTTACCAGCTTTTCAATGCTGTCCGGGCAGGTGCTGCCGCGGTTGACGACCAGCTTCACCCGGTAAGTACCTGTATCCGGGTAAGTGTAATTCGGACTTACATCGTTCGAAGTGTCCGCTAGGGTATTAGGATCGCCAAAATCCCAGAAATACCTGAAGCCCCCGGTACTGGTATTTTCGAACTGCACGTTAAAAATAGAATCGCAACGGGCTATATAGACTTCGGGATCCTTGTTGTAGGAAGGCATATTGGCTACGACTGCTTTGGAGCAGTTCGTGATCACAAATTGCAGGTCACGGGATAAGGTATTGATTACCTGGCCATTTCTCCACTCTTTAGCACATACGGTAAATACGTAGCGGCCAGCCGCGGTTGGGGTACCGGTAAGCAAGCCGGTTACCGGGTTGACATAAAATGCCGGGTTAGAGGGGATGGGGTAGGTTTCGTCATAAGGCGGAATATAGCTTACCGGTGTGTAAGGGGGCGCAGCTATAGGGCCATTTCCTATAGGGCTGCCCGGAATGGGGTTCTGCGTAGAGGCGCCGATATAGGCCTGGCACAGTTCATAGCTTAGCGAGTCGCCATCTATATCAGTTGCCGAAAAATCAAATGAAAAAGGATTGTTCGTACAAATGATCTGTGGCGGGTCATTTTTGAACACGGCACTGTTGTTGGAACAGAGGCTGTCTGAAAATGGTGGTATCAAAGAGGTGAAAGTGGCGCCGGTTACCCCGGGGCTATAAATGTTGTTGATGGTCTGGTTACGGCAACATCTCTGGTAGACAAATAAAAAACCGCGGGGGTTATTGCCGGGAAGCTGGACCTGGAACCGGAATACAGTCTTGCGCATACAGGTATTGGGCATATTCGTGATACACTCATTAGAGAATCCTGTAGGAACAATTTCAGAGGAAATAAATTCCCCGGTACTGCCGGAGCTTATGCGCGTATAATTAACCGCGTCAAAAATAGAATAATAAGAAGGGTTGTCCTGCCTGATTGCTTCCTGTTCCCCGCTCAGGCAATCCTGGTAGAGGGTAAAGGTGAATTCATAATTACTTTTACCCAGGCAACGGTAGACAATATCACCCCCGAAAATGTGGGACGCGTTTGCCGAAAAGCCACCTGCAATAAAGATAACAGCCAGGAAGAATATTTTTAGAAAGCTATTTCGCATGCTCAGATTTACGTTTTGGTATACACTTTATAAAAAAGATGATTTTTGATATTCCCTGGTTGTAAGCTTGCTATTGTCAAACGGGATAAATCACCTGTTTATTGCTTATTTCTGTCATTTTGCTGAATTTGCGCCATTTTTGCCCCTTTTAAAAAGTCAGAGGCAAAAATGAATTTATTCAGCAATTCATCATCACTATATACAATTTCCTTATTGCTGCCTTCCCACTGCTTTTGCCCTTTGTGCATATAAATGATATGGTCGCCACTTTCCATTACCGTATTCATATCATGTGTATTGATAATGGTGGTCATATTGTATTCTTTAGTAAGCGAGCTGATCAGGTTATCGATGACTAAAGAGGTCTGCGGATCAAGACCGGAGTTAGGTTCATCGCAGAATAAAAATTTCGGGTTCAATACGATAGCCCGCGCCAGTGCAACCCTTTTTTTCATTCCGCCGCTTATCTCCGCCGGGTATTTTTTATTCGCATCGGTCAGCTCTACCTTAGCTAATACTTCATTTACGCGCTCCAGCTTTTTCTTAAAGTTATCCTGGGTAAACATGTTGAGGGGGAACATGACATTCTCCTGTACGGTCATACTGTCAAACAGTGCCGAACCCTGGAAAAGCATACCAATCTGCCGTCTTATTTCTATCAGTTCCTTCTCGTCCATTTTAGTAATATCTTCACCGTGGTAGAGGATGGCGCCCTGCTCTGGCCTGATCAAACCAATCATGCACTTCATCATTACCGTTTTACCACTACCACTGGCCCCAATGATCAGATTGGTTTTGCCGGTATACATGGTAAAGCTTACATCTTTAAGGATTTCTTTGTCACCAAAGCTCTTCCTGACATTCCTGACTTCAATCATTATCTTTTGTTGGTGTAAATCTTATATATAAAAAAATGCGTATTGGGGCAGTGTTGCCCCATACGCAAATATAAGCTTAAATTGCCTGAACTTAAGAGCAAGCAAGTGATAAATTATTACAAATTTTTGGCATCCGCAAGAAACTGTGCCAGCCCGATATCCGTTAACGGATGTTTCAGAAGACCCAGGATAGAGCTTAACGGAGTGGTGCAAATATCAGCACCCACTTCCGCGCAACGTACAATGTGTAAAGGGTTGCGGATAGACGCCGCCAGTACTTCGGTCATAAAGCCTTGTGCATTGTAGATATCGACGATCTGTTTGATCAGGGTTACCCCGTCCCAGCTGCTGTCATCAATACGACCGATGAAAGGAGAAACCATAGTAGCTCCGGCTTTTGCCGCTAAGATAGCCTGGCCTGCAGAGAAAACCAGGGTACAGTTTGTCTGGATACCATTATCGGTAAACCATTTAATAGCTTTAACGCCATCTTTGATCATCGGGATCTTTACTACGATATTGTCATGGAGGGCAGCCAGTTTCTGGCCTTCTTCTACCATAGATTTAAAATCAGTGGACAATACTTCCGCGCTCACCGGACCATCTACGATACTACAAATGTCTTTGTAGTGTTGCAGGATGGCTTCGGTGCCTTTAATGCCTTCTTTGGCCATTAAAGAGGGATTGGTAGTAACCCCGTCCAGGATACCGAAATCATTAGCTTCTTTGATTTGCTCTAAATTGGCAGTATCAATAAAAAATTTCATAAATTAAAAGCGTTATTTTGCCAGGCAAAGATAACGCTTTTACGCTTAAATGTAGAAAGGGATTCCCCCGACCGTAATACCGGGAAATCAGATATGCCAGTCAATAATCCGGTTTTCCAGTTCCGGGTTGTAGGCAGCCTGCACTTTAATATAATTATCGGAATAGCCTTCCATCACCCCGTTTTTATTTTTGTGTTCAAAGAGGACCGGTCGTTTTTGCCCGGCATGTTGTTCTTCGAAATACCTCATTTTTTGATAAGATAAGTTTCTTAAACGCTTATTGCGTTCATTCCGGACGTGCATAGGCACTACATCGGTCATTTCTGTGGCCAGTGTATTCGTTCTTTCTGAATAAGTGAATACGTGGAAATAGGAAACGTCGAGGCCGTGAAGGAAATTGAAGGTGTCTTCAAAATGTGCCTCCGTCTCGCCCGGGAAACCTACAATCACATCTACACCGATACAGCAATGCGGCATTTTTTCTTTAATACGCTGTACCCGGTCCGCATAAAGTTCCCGCTGGTACCTGCGGCGCATTTTTCCCAGGATCTCGTTATTGCCGCTTTGCAGCGGAATGTGGAAATGGGGCATGAAATGTTTACTGTCCGCAACAAAATCTATAATGTCGTTACTTAAAAGGTTGGGTTCGATGCTGGAAATACGATAACGTTTGATATCATCCAGTTTATCGAGCTCCTGTACCAGGTCAAAGAAGGTTTCTTCTTTTTTCTTGCCCCCGAAGTTTCCTTTCCCGAAATCTCCTAAGTTGATCCCGGTGAGCACTACTTCTTTGGTGCCGCTTTCAGCAAGCGATTTTATATTCTCCAGCACATTTTCTATCAGGTCACTCCTGCTGTGCCCCCTGGCTAGAGGAATGGTACAGAAAGAGCAGTTATAGTCACAGCCATCCTGTACTTTCAAGAAGGTACGGGTACGATCGGCTACAGAATAAGAGGCATTAAAACCATTGACATCTTCTATATCGCAGCTATGAATTTTAGCGCCCTGGCTTTTGTCATAATCTTTGATATGTTTGGCCAGGTTGAATTTTTCGGCTGCGCCGAGCACCAGGTCCACGCCTTCGATTTCAGCAATTTCTTTAGGCTTTAACTGGGCGTAACAACCAGTGATCACCACCATGCTTTCCGGTGCCTTGCGCTGGATCTTTCTTACGATCTGCCGGCATTCCTTATCCGCATTTTCGGTTACCGAACAGGTATTGATGACATATACATCTGCAATGTCCTCAAAATTGGTTTTTACATAACCTTCCGCTTCCAGGCTGCGGCTCAGGCTGGAGGTTTCAGAAAAATTGAGTTTACAACCCAATGTATGAAAGGCTACTGATTTATTCATTGTTTTACGCAAAAGTCTGCAAAGGTACAGCTTAAATTGTTTTTAATAAAATTGCCGTAAGAATTTGTATTATTTTTATGCTAATACGAAGTGTTTGTTTTTCAATTTAAGATCAGGATGATATAAAATATGAATAAGGGCGAACCATTGGTTCGCCCTTATTCATATTTTAGTTTAAACTATTTTAATTAGTTGCTGGAGTCACAGCTTTTGTTTTATAAGCTGCACCGAACAAGGCATAAGCACCGAACAATACGCCGCTAAACAGGACATCACTGATCAGGGTGTTCCGGTAAAAAGGAATACCCATTTCCATACAGGTCATTAAGCCTGAAAAATTCATCGGGTACAAAGCAGGCATTTCCGGCGTAGCGAAATAACCGGCAAACCAGGTGCCGAAATTGGTCAGCAGGAAAAATAATACCGATCCCGCAAGTGAAAATCCAAGTACATTTACTGCATTGATACGTTTCATCAGGCTGCCCATTAATACGATCAATAACATACTGCCATATACGAAATATTGAGATACACCATAGAAACCATAACCTTTGGTAATTTCAACATAGATATCAGAAATCAGGAAAGCTACTAAAGGCAGCAGGATCGCATAAGGTTTGTTTTTGAATACCACGCCGCTGAACAAGCTGATGGCTCCAAGGCTGGCGAAGTTGAACCAGGCGTTTTCAATGCTTACAATACGGGTTACAATGGCAAAAACAACTAATGCTGTAGCAAATAAAAATGTTTTTTGTGAATTATTCATCTTCTAACAAGTGTTTAGATTAAAAATGCCCAGCAGGGCAAGCAGCAAAGTTAAGTAAAATTAGAGATAAGGTTCAAATATTTTATACCTGCTGCCATCGCGTACCTGTACTTCATGTTTATCTATAATAACTTTAATGTTAAGTTAAGTGGTACAGCAATTCATAATTCTTATATTTGAAAAAATGATTAACTATGAAAAGGATCATCTGTGTAGCTACAGTTTTACCCTTCTTTTTTGCTTGGGGATGTGCTAATGAGTCTGCCCGGGTAGCCAAACAGCTTGACACCTCGCAGGAGCTGAACGGGAAACAGATTGAAGTAACCGGTAAAGCGGAATTCCCGCTTGTGGTTTTTGAAAATACATCAGCAGGTAATAAGAGCGCGATAACACTTGTGGTTTCCAGCGCTGCAGAACATTCCCGTATAGTCAATATTAATGTCAATTACGGCAAGGATACCAAAAACGGGTATTATGTGAATATTCCGGAAGGAACAGAGGATTTTAAAGATAGCGATGTGGTGCTTTATGATAAAGATGGGAAGGAAATCGCTCACGGGCGTGTTACTATTAAAGGTACCGTGAGTTATGGTAGTGAGGGGCTGAAGCCCAATGAGTATTCGATTAATGAGGTGACGATTGAAGCAAAATAAAGGCTACATACCGGTACATTATTGGTTCCTATTATAAAGAGCGGGTAATTGTAATAATTTCGGTGGCCCGCCGGGGGCTAATACAAAGGTTTGTAAGCATTGCCGATAAAAACCTTAATTTGCGCCAAATATTTTTTTATTAAAAGACTCCTTTCCTTCTTTAAGCGCTACAAAACGGCGTCTTCGGCTACTTTGGTAATTGCCTTAGTGGTACTGGTAGCTATTTTTGCCTACCCGCTGGCTTCAGATAAGTCTCCCAATGCCAATAAAATGGTGGTAGAGCTTAGTGCGAAACCTATAGGGTACAAAAAGACTTTCCTTAAAGTACCCAAAGCACAGCAACCCGTGTCCACTTCTTTCCTGGAGCGGCTCTTCTTCGGAACCCCCGATGCTTACCACTGGATCCCGATCAATGGCTGGGTACTGCTGGCAGATGGTATCCAGGTGCGGCATTATATTGATGAAGGGCTGGAAGATAATTTGAAATATACTTATAAGGAACTTAAGGTGAGCGCCCAACCCTCTGAGGTAAAACAATTGCTGGTGACTAAAACTTACCTTTTGGGTACTGACCGTTATGGCCGGGATATTTATTCCCGTTTGCTGATCGGCGCAAGGGTAAGTATTGGCGTCGGTATTATTTCTGTGCTTTTATCCCTTACCATCGGTATAGTAATGGGGACGCTGGCCGGCTGGTATGGCGGCTGGGTCGATTACCTGGTGATGTGGTTCGTCAATATTTTATGGGCAATACCTACCTTATTGCTGGTTTTTGCCATTACGCTTACGATCGGTAAAGGATTCTGGGAAATATTTATTGCTATAGGGCTTAGCTCCTGGGTGAGTGCTGCACGCCTCATCCGGGGCCAGGTGATGCAAATCAAGGAACTGGATTTCGTGGTGGCGGCCAAATCTTTAGGTTTCCGGGATATGAGAATTATCTTTAAACATATTCTGCCCAATATTGCCGGGCCTATTACAGTCATTGCCGCCTCTAACTTTGCTACGGCTATCCTGGTAGAGGCGGGCCTGAGCTTCTTAGGCATCGGGGTGCAGCCGCCCATGCCTTCCTGGGGGCTGATGATCAAAGAACATTATAATTTCCTGATCGCGGGTAATACTATGGCCGCTTTACTGCCGGGCATAGCCATTATGCTCTTGGTATTAGCCTTTAACCTGCTGGGCAATGCCATAAGGGATATGCTGGATGTACACCACCAAAAATAATGTTTTTGTTTTTCAGGTTTAATTATATTTGAGCTCAAATTAGATATTATGATGCAAGCCGTCTGGAAAGACAAGCCTACTAAAGTTTTTATCGCGATTACGGCATTTTTTGTGGTAAACGCGATCATCGCGGAAAGTATTGGTGGAAAATTGTTTTCCCTGGAAGCGGTTTTCGGGTTGCAGCCTTCTGATTTTACCCTTTTCGGGCAACCTGGTTTAAGTTATACGCTTACCTGCGGGGTTTTATTATGGCCTCTTGAATTTGTGATTACCGATATCGTTAATGAATATTACGGTTTAAAGGCCGTCAAAAGGATCAGTTATATAGCAGTAGTCCTCATCCTGTATGCTTTCCTGGCTTTTTACATCGCTATAGGTACACCGCCCAGTGATTTCTGGAAGACCAGCCAAGCTACCAACGGGGTGCCGGATATGCAGGCCGGTTTTTCCGCGATCTTCGGGCAGGGAATGTGGATTATTTTTGGTAGTTTAGTTGCGTTTTTGCTGGGGCAGTTAGTCGATGTATTTGTTTTTCACAAAATAAAGCAAAAGACGGGCAATAAGCATGTATGGTTGCGGGCGACCGGTTCTACGGTAGTGAGCCAGCTGGTGGATAGTTTTATTGTTTTGTTTATTGCGTTTAAGATGGGTAATGGCTGGTCCTGGCAGCTGGTGCTGGCAATCTGCCTGATCAATTACTCTTATAAATTTGTAATGGCGATCCTGCTCACGCCGGTCATTTATTTTGCAGAGCGCAGGCTGGATGCTTATTTAGGAAAGGAGCTGGCAGAGTCTATGAAACAGGAAGCAATGATGAAAAAGTAACAGATGGCGAAACGGAAACAATTATTATTTTTTGCGCTATTTTGGCTGGCATTGTCCGTCTTACAGGTGAGGCATACCTATGCCCAGGTTCCTGTAGAGGATGGCGGCCCGGCTACTGAGGTCTACTCTGAAGACCCGGAAGCGATAGCGCCCGGGGAAGAGTATGACTATGAAGAGGACGAAGAAGTATCCGGTCCTTTCTACAACGGTTTTTCTTTTAATGATTCACTGGATAAAAAGGTATTCGATAAAAGATCGATCCGGGAAGCGGATTGGCATGAAATCAGTCGTAACCCCGAATTTCAATATGAAAAAGAAATAGAAAAAGTTAAAAAGCCGGAAGTGAATAACGAAAGCAGCTGGCTGGCTGAACTTATTGCCGGTTTTTTTGATTTCCTGGTTTCAGATATTGGCAAAATAATCCTTTGGGTAATCGTTGCGGCAATACTATGTTGGCTGATCTTCCTGATCTTTAAAAGGCGTGGTATTTACTTTTTTGCCCGCTCCGGCAAGAAAATAAAGAAAGCTGTGGTGGCGGATGAAACTGGTGATGATTTTATACCGGAGAGCTGGTCTTCTGTGATCCGGCAGGCAGAGGACAATGGTAATTACCGCCTGGCGGTGCGGCATAGCTTCCGGCATATTGTACACCTGATGCAGACCGCTAAAATCATTTCATCGGAAAGAGCTTTGGCCAATCACCAGATACTATCCTTGCTGAGGCAAAGTAACTATCATGCTGATTTCCGGCAACTACTGCGCCACTATGAATATATCTGGTATGGTGACTTTGAAGTGCAGGCACAGGGCTACCAGCATATTAAATCGATCTATACTAAACTAAGCAGTCAACTATAAGCAATTGAAAAAATACTATTACATATTATTACTGCTGCTGGTCCCTCTCTTTGCTTCCTGCGTTAAGGAAAAAAAGAAGACGGATTGGGGGATACATTATAGTGCAACGGCAACAGCTCCTTATGGATTTAAAATCTTTAATGACGCGATCCCTAAGCTTTTTCCCGGGGCAAAAACCAATGCCATGCCGGTAAGCAACCGGTCTTTTAGTAGTTACAATAGCGAAAAGTCAGTATATATTGTCCTGGCCGAAAAGCTGTATTATAATGAGCAGGAACTCTGGTCCCTGCAGCAATGGTTGTATTCGGGGAATGACATTGTTTTGATAGGCGATGAATTTGGTACAGAGCTTAGCGACTATCTTTATTTGGGAAAGCCTAATTACTGGTATGTGAAAGACAATCCCGGGCTTACTTCCGGCGCATTAAACAATGCGACGGCACCGTCGAAAGTTAAAGTACATACTTTTTCAAATTTTGGCACCGTAACCCGTGGCTATGAATTTGAATTGTATAAACAGGACCTGTTTCCCAGGGGATTTAAAATAGATAGCAGCAGCAGCTGCTCTGTTGCCGATACTTTGAAAAACACGATGCAGGTAATCAGTTCGCTGGAGGATGGCCTGGCCAACGCGGTAATGTTCCAGGTGGGTTCCGGGAGGTTGATCCTGGTCAACAGCCCGCTGGCCTTTTCGAACTATGCGCTTTTGCAGAAAAATAATTACCACTACCTGGAAGATGTAATGTCTTATGTGCATCCGGAAGTTACCAGGGTTTATTATGGCACCGGTAGTGTGCGACAAAATGACCATTCCAACTGGAGCGTGATCTGGGAAAATAAAACGACGCGTACCGCGATACTGCTGGCTTTGTTGGGGGTAATCACCTATGTGCTGGTAAACCTGAGGCGCAAACAGAATATTATACCCGTGATCAAGCCTTTGTCGAACGAGTCTAAATCATTTGTGGAAACTATTGCCAGTCTTTATTACAATAAAAGAAATAACCGCAATATCGCGCTTAAGATGATCCAGCACTTGCTGGAGCATATACGTACGCATTATAAGTTAAATACCAATGAGCTGGATGCCGGGTTTTGTGAAAAACTGAGCCTGCGTTCCGGCAAGGGCCTGGCGGAAACAAATGCACTGATCAATAAAATAAAAAGTATACAGGAAGATACCGTAATTGTAGATGATAAGTATCTGCACGGCTTATATGTGAGTATGCAGCAATTCATAAAAAAATAAAAGCTTTAATAAATATGGAAACCTATAAATCAAACCCGGAAGAACAGGAATACCAGTCGAGAATACCGGTAGAAAAGGTAGCCGCGATGATGGATAAAGTAAAAGATACTATAGCCCAGGTTGTCGTTGGCCAGGATGTAATGATAGAACAAATGCTGGTCGCCATGCTGGCTGATGGTCATGTATTGCTGGAAGGGGTGCCGGGAGTCGCGAAAACGCTTACGGCGAAAACGCTGGCTAAAATGGTGGACGCTGATTTTAGCAGGATCCAGTTTACCCCGGACCTGATGCCTTCAGATGTGATCGGGACCAATATTTTTAATCCGCAAAAAGGAAGTTTCGATTTTAAGCAAGGCCCTGTTTTCGGTAATATTGTGTTGATCGATGAGATCAACCGTTCCCCGGCAAAGACCCAGGCTGCTCTTTTTGAAGTAATGGAAGAGCGCCAGATTACTACTGATGGGGTAACTTATCCGATGGAAGCGCCTTTTATGGTTATCGCTACGCAAAACCCGATCGAGCATGAAGGTACTTACCGCTTACCGGAAGCCCAGCTGGACCGGTTCTTGTTTAAAATTAATGTACAGTATCCCAAACTGGAAGAAGAAATATTGATGTTGCAGCATCATCATGAGCAAAAAGGCGCTTTGTCCCTGGAGGGTATGCGTCCTGTGATCAGCAAGCAGGATATCGATTATTGCAGGTCTGTTGTAAAGCAGGTAAGGGTAGAATCTAAACTCCTTCAATATATAATCCAGGTGGTTGCCGATACCCGGAATAATCCTTCTCTGTTTTTAGGAGCTTCCCCAAGAGCGGCTATTGCTTTGCTGAACGCGGCTAAAGGTTTTGCCTTATTAAGAGGCCGGGAATTTGTAACTCCTGATGATATCAAGGAAATTGTCCCGGTAGTACTGCGCCACAGGATCGCGCTTACACCCGAAAAAGAAATGGAAGGCATGAGTCCTGATGATGTGTTGAAGGAAATTGTGGGCCGGATCGAAATACCCCGCTAAAGTATTATACCGAAAATAGCTGTACATGGATTTTGTACAGCTATTTTTGTAAATTGTAGTTTATACCTGATGTTACACTATGGACGATGTATTAATTGAAAAGAAGAAGCCATTCTATCCCATAATTCCGGAACTCAGGGCTTACCTGGAAGCAAATAACCGCCTTACCCGGCTGAATGTAAGCTATGAAGACCTTTTAAGGTTCCGGGACTACACGCCTATACTCGACCGGCAGGGTAATGATACTTTATGGTTAAGCGTTTACTATGACCAGGGGGAGTTCCGGGAATTAGAGGCCAACCTGAATAAAATATATACTTTATTACATTCGGACGGGGATACTGCGACTTTACCTTACCTGAAAGTTGATAGCATCGAATTCTGCACTTTCGGCAATTCAAAACCTTTCCGGATACGGGTACGCAATGTACTGAACGATAACTATACTAATTATTACATCAAAAAAGCAGATGCCTCCCGGGTGTATGGCCTGGAGCTGGAAGACATAATTTCCAATAACCGGATCAATTTTTTGCTCTACCAGGATACCCTCATCGAAGAACATATATTGGGTATTCCGGGCGACGTATTCATTGCCGAAAAGTTGCCCTTTTGCAGCGAACTGGAAAAAGCGCAGATCGCGAAGGAATTTGTGAAGTTCAATGAACGCTGTTTTATAGGTCTGCTGGGCGATATGCGCAGCTATAATTATGTGGTGATCCCCATTCACGATTTCGACCAGGTGGTGTATCGCATCAGACCTATTGATTTTGATCAGCAATGCTATGAAGGGAAAATAGAGGTTTATGATCCATACCAGTTCAAGGAAAATAAAATAATGCTGGACCTGGTCAATCAAAAACTGCGTCCTAACTCGATAGAGCAATACAGGAAAGAAGTACGCTCCGCTATCGTAAAGCGTATTTTAAGTGATATTGACCGTTTTGACCATTTGATGCAGGTGGTGAAGATAGACCATATAGCGCCCGTTGCGCATGTGAACCAGCTAAAAGCAGACCTTAAAAAACGTACCTATATTAATGGGTTTGATTTTTGCAAGACCATGGGAGAAGTCTTGGATACCGGTTTCCGGTTTACGCTCAGGAATTACAGGAGCGCGACACATATTTAATCAGTTTGTGATATAGTAAGGCTTTAAATCCATTATGCGGATATTGTCTAAATGGCTGATTTTCAAATATATTTTTTGTGAAGTTACTTTTTGCGCATTTCCAGGTATTAATTTTAGGGAAGCGTAGGGGTACGAGGGATTAAATTTGTCTTATTATAGGAAATGTGAATTTTGGCTGGGTAAATGAAAAAAATAATGAAATAAATGATGCAGGATCTACCTGGAAAATGGAATACCGAAGCCGGATTTGAAGCTTTGTTTAAAGAGCTTTATGCTCCTTTGCACCGGTACGCGTCCGGATTGATAGCGGATGATATGCAGGCTGAGGAATTGGTACAGGATGTATTTCTTAAGCTCTGGCAACAAAAAGACCAGATTCAAATAGCAAGTAATGTACAGGCTTACTTATACAGGGCCGTGCATAATAATGCCATGAATTTACTGAATCATGAAAAGGTAAAAGCAAAATACCAGACGTATATGAAAACACGTACGGCGCAGTATGCGGACAGCCCTTCAAAAACACTGGATGCCAAAGAACTTAAAGAGCAGATTTCCAGGGCGATGAATAAGATCCCGGAAAAATGCAGGGCCATTTTTTTTCTGAGCAGGCAGGAATCGCTGAGCTATAGGGAGATCGCGGGCCAATTGGGTATTTCTGTAAAAACCGTCGAAAACCAGATGTCTAAAGCACTGAAGATTTTAAGAGAAGAATTAAGTGACTATTTACCCTTTACAGCCATCCTGTTTTTCTTGTTTAATTTTTAAATGTAACCTATGATGGAAGATTTACTTATAAAATATATTGTCGGGGAGGCAGATGAGCAGGAGCGTGAGCAGATGGAAGACTGGCTGGCGGCTGACCCGAAGAACCGCAGCGCTTACGACAAGGTAAAGACAATCTGGGAAAACAGCAAAATGCCTGGGTTGGCTAAAACGCCTGATGTAGATGCTGCCTGGCAAAGATTTAAAGTTAAACGTGCTGAAGCACAGGAGCGACCAGAGGGTAATATGACTTTACGTAAAGGTGGGCAATGGAAAAAGGTATCCATGGCTGCTGCAGCGGTATTGATTGTACTGAGTGGCTTTTTACTGTATTGGAATACCCCGGTCAAATACCAAACCCTGGCGCAATCAGAAATTGTAACCCTTCCCGATCATTCTGTGATCACGTTGAACAATAATTCCAAATTGTCCTACAACCGTTCCTTCAATAAAAAAGAGCGTGTAGTTCATCTGGAAGGTGAAGGCTTTTTTGAAGTGGCTAAAAATCCTGAAAAACCTTTCCTGATCCATGTAGAAGATGTGGATGTAATGGTGCTGGGCACTTCCTTTAATGTACGCGCTACAAATGTATTCACAGAAGTGTCGGTAGAAACGGGTGTTGTAAAGGTAACAAAAGGTAAAGAGATATACACTTTAAGAGCTAATGAAAAACTGGTGATTAATAAAGTAAATAACCAGGCCCGGGTAGGTAAAATAGAGAACAAATTATATCAATATTATCGTACTAATTTATTTGTTTGTGATCGTACTCCTTTACCGGAATTCATCAGTTACCTGAGTGATGTTTACAAGGTGACTATTAAAGTAGATAACCCCTTGTTGCTGCAACAACATTTAAACGGTAAATACCCTAAAACAGATTCAATACAGAAGATTCTTGAGAATGTTGCCCAGACCTTTAGTGCAAGGCTGGAAAAACAGGGCGACACTTTTATTTTTAAATAAGGCAAAAGAAAGCAGGTTGCTTAGAATAGTTTTATTTTTATCGCAAGCATTTATTTATGGGTTTATTTTTTATCCGGTCCGGACAGCGGAGTTTTATATTATTACTTGTTTTGATTACTTTAAGCTTATCCTCTTTTGCACAACAATTATTGCAAAAGAGGATAAGTGTTACTGCACATAATATGCCGCTTAACGAAGTATTGAATCAAATGGAAACCCGCGGCGGGTTTTACTTTTCTTATAATAGTGACCTGTTGGACGGATATAAAAAAGTAAACGTACAGCTAGATAATCAGACTATTGAAGCCATCTTAAACCAGGTGTTAGGGCCCGGCTACCGTTACCAGGTATCCGAAAATCATATTATTATCAAGCTGGCTTCCGGCCAGGGTATTGTTTTTACCGGTCAGCTCATCGAGGCCGAAACCGGTAAACCTATTGAGTACGCTTCCGTATATGAGAAATCGCTTATGGCAGGAACGGTAACGGATGAGCAGGGGAATTTTAAATTACATATTCGCCAGTCCCTGCCCAGCTATGAGCTGGTGATCTCCAAAGTGTCCTATACCGATACCATATTGCGCCTGCAGCAAGACCTCGCTGCTGAAAAACCCATTACCCTGAAGCGTTCTTTCGCCGAACTCGAAGGAGTGAGTGTTATTGGTGTGCAGCAACACTGGCTGGCAAAAAGACTGATCAATACAAAAGAGCGGATAAGCAGTATCAACCTTAACGGCTATTTTGCCAAGCAACCTTACCAGTTCGGCATATTGCCGGGGCTGAGTTCAAAAAACAGGTTAAAGAGCCAGACGATCAATAAATTTTCTTTTAACCTGATCGGTGGTTATACCGCGGGCGTAAGAGGTTTTGAATTAGGAACGGGATTCAATATAGTTCAGCAGGATATGCGATATGTACAGGTTGGCGGCCTGTTTAATATAGTAGGCGGCAATGCTAATGGCGTACAGTTTGCCGGTGTCTATAACTATGTCGCGAAGGATGTAGAAGGGGTACAATTTGCCGGCGTTTACAACAATGCCGCCAACGTAGACGGAGTGCAGGCTACCGGCGCCGTAAGCTGGGCCCGTAAAGAGCTGCATGGGGTACAGGCTTCGGGGATCGGGAATAAAGCACATAGTGGTAAAGGTGCGCAGCTGACGGGCTTTGCCAATTGGGTAGACAGTACTTTTGAAGGATTCCAGGCCGCAGGGGCTATCAATTACAATGAGCAACTGGATGGCGTACAATGTGCCGGCTTATTAAATTACACCCGGGAGCAGACAGATGGGGTACAGATAGCCGGAGGAATGAATATTACCCGGAAGGTATTGAACGGTACGCAAATAGCCGGCCTGTTCAATTATGCCAGGATAGTGAATGGGACCCAGTTGGGCCTGATTAATATAGCAGATACCTCTTCGGGCCTGAGCCTGGGGCTGATCAATATTATATTAAAAGGAAAACACAGTATTGATGTGACGACCACGGAATGGCAACCTTACAGCATTGCCTATAAATCCGGCAATGACAGGCTTTATAATATTTTCCAGGTAGGAGGCAATTTAAATGATAATCAAAAAATGATGAGTATCGGGTATGGTATTGGTAACGCGATCCGCCTGGGTAGTAAAACCGCGCTCGTTCATGAAGCTACTTTCAATACGATTTATGCCGGGAACTGGAATGATCAGAACCTTATGGGCCGCTACCAGCTTATGTTCCAGTATCAATTGCACCCGAAATTAAGGGTGTATGGCGGACCTGCATTTTCTGTTTTATACCACGAGCAGCAGCGCACCTATGAAGGCTTCGGTGTTCCTTTTGCATCCAGGAATTTATCTTTTGATATGGGCCATAACGTAAAGGCCTGGATAGGCTGGACACTTGGTTGCTCCATTTTTTAAAATTCTTTTTTTACCGCGTGGGGGTACTTGTTTCTTTGGTTGTCTTAGATTAAAAGACACAAAACATGACAAGAACACATTACATCAGACACTACGCTTTATCTGCAAGCCTGCTGCTTGGCACAGCATTTACAGGCCAATCACTTTTTGCACAGGAACACCAGAGAGCTCATGTAGGTTTGGTATACCCGCTCAGTACCAACGGGACCCGCGCGGCACAGATAAGCAATACTATTTCCCTGCATGCCATCGCCGGCGTTAGCGCGGGAGAAAGGGGCGCGGCTATTTCAGGACTTTCCACTATCATAAAAGGTAATCAGCGGGGCGCGGTGATCAGCGGCCTGTCGAATACGATTTCAGGGGACGCGACCGGTGCGCAGATCGCCGGCCTGATCAATACCGTGGGTGGTAACAGCAGAGGGGTTGTGGTTGCCGGTTTGATCAATATTGCGAAGTCTGCGAAAGGAGCAGAGATCGCCGGCCTGGTTAATGTAGCGAAAGAACAGGCAGGGGCACAGGTTGCGGGCTTAAGTAATATCGCGCGTACTTCCGGTATACAGGTTGCCGGATTAGCTAACAGTGCTCTGCGGAACAGCAGCTTCCAGGTTGCCGGGCTGGTCAATACTGCAGGTACGGCAAATACGCAGGTCGCTGGATTGATCAACATGGCAAAAAAAGTAAAAGGGGTACAGATAGCGGGATTGATCAATATCGCGGAAGAAAGTAATTACCCGATCGGGTTCCTGAATTTTATTAAGAACGGTGAAAAACAGATCGGGGCAACTATAGATGAATCCGGTAACGCGGTACTGGCTTTACGTACCGGAGGAAAGCATACCTATGGTATTCTCGGGGCCGGCTATAATGTACGCATGGACAATGCGCCCTATGTCTTAGAAGCGGGACTGGGCATGCATGTACGTCTCAGCAGAATTTTAAGGCTGAACCTGGAAATAAGCAACACGGCCAATACCAGCTTCGGACATGATTCTTATTACAAATCCAGTTTCAGGCCCTTATTGGGCGTAACGTTGGCCAGGCGCCTGGAAATAGTTGCTGGTCCTAGCTTTAACTATGTTAACTATATGAGTGACCTGGATGCTTACCGTCCTAATCCCGTTTACAATTTCTTCGGTGCACAATCTACCAATAGCTTATTCTTCGGCGGTATGGCCGGGATACACTTTACACTTTAATTACTTTAAACACATAAAAACACAAAAAATGAACAAATTAATTACACTATTGATCGCAGGTATGCTTGTTTTAAGTCTTAATTCCTGTGAAAAAGTAATAGGGCAGGGGCCTGTAGTTACTGAAGAGCGCAATGTAGCAGCGTTTACGATGATAGAAGCGGAATTTCCCGGGGATGTTGTTTTGGTCCAGGGAGCTAATCAAATGGTTAAAGCACAGGCGCAGGAAAATATAATCAATGACCTGTACACTACAGTCAACAACGGGATATTGAAAATTAAGCTGCGGAACGGATTACGCCTGACTACAGGTACCAGTCTTAAAGTATATGTAACGATTCCCGTAATTGAACGCATTAGTTTAATGGGATCGGGCAATGTGACCGCAGACCAGGTGAACAGCCCGGATATGGATATTAAACTGACCGGTTCCGGTAATCTGGAAATCGGTAACCTGGAGGCTAATACAGTGTACAGTGAGCTGACCGGTAGCGGCAATATGAGCATTGCCGGAGGCACTACCCATGACCTGAAAGCAAGGCTTACGGGTAGCGGCGATTTTAAAGCACAAAATTTTTCAACTGTTGATGCGGAAGTGACCCTCACCGGGTCCGGAAGCGCCACTGTAAGAGCAAGCAATACCTTGAAAGCGGTGATCTCGGGAAGTGGTAATATCAATTATTATGGTAACCCTGCCGTTACACAAAATATTACCGGCTCCGGCAGGTTAAAGAAAAAAGACTAAGCCGCCTGGCTGCAAAGGTAAGCGGTCGCTAATCAGTATCACTAAAAACTTAAGATAATGTCAGACAAAAAATTCGTTCTAATTACAGGTGCCGGAAAAGGACTGGGTAAAGCATTTGCGCGGCAATGTGCAGAAATGGGATTTAATATGATCTTATTAGCCTTGCCGGGGGAAAATACGCATTCCTTGGCCCGGCATATCCAACACCAGTTTGAAGTTGAGGTACTGGTCTATGAACTGGATATGTGCGATGAGCAAAGGCTTGCAGACACCTTAAAGGAGATCAGCGACCGTTACCAGGTATTCTTTTTGATTAATAATGCGGGTATAGGTGGAACAGCTTCGATTACCACTACCAGTTTCCAGGCCCTGGACCGCATCATCAGTTTGAATGTAAAAGCAGGTGTACAGGTCACTACAGCTATGATCCCGGTTTTATCGCAATTTACTGAAAGTTATATTTTAAATGTGGCGAGTATGGCCGCCTTTGCACCCATTGCTTATAAAACGGTTTACCCGGCATCTAAAGCATTTATCGCCTCTTTTTCCATGGGGCTTAGAGAAGAGCTGAAGGAACAAGGCATTTCGGTAAGTATCCTATATCCCGGACCTATCATGACCAATTGCAATGTATCGGGGCGCATCCTTGCACAGGGTTTTATCGCCCGGATGGGGCTGATCAATACCGATGCCATCGCCAGGGCGGCCATCCGGAAATGCCTGAACAAAAAGGCCCGTATAGTTCCGGGAATATGGAACCGGGTTACGGCAAAACTGCTGGAATGGCTTCCGGCCGATACCGCTTTGCATTTGATCTCTTCTTCTGTAAAAAGAGAGCTATCCTATAATTTTTAATTCGTTGTTTATGGAATCCACCGTATTGATTACCGGCGCTTCCGGCTTGTTGGGCGCTAACCTCGTAAGATATATGCATCAGCTGGGTTATAAGATCCGGATATTGGTCCGGCCTGGTGCACATTTGGCCGTACTGGCTGATATTCCCATGGAGATCATTCATGGCTATATAGACCGTAAAGAATCGGTTGAGGAAGCGGTGCAGGGTTGTGATTATGTAGTACATGCGGCATCGCTCACCACCCAATGGGGTACCTCCTATGAGGAGTATAAAAAAATAAATATTCATGCCACACAGCTGATCGCCCAGGCCTGCCTGGCTTATAAGGTTAAGCGGCTGATCTATATCAGTACCGCCAATACGCTGGCGCCGGGCTCAAAAACCAGTCCCGGTACAGAATTGAATGCCTTTGGTTTGCATCATATTAATTCAGGCTATATCAATAGTAAATACGTGGCGCTGCAATATATACAGGAGCAGGTACAGCAAAATGGCTTGCCGGCTATCATTGTCAGTCCTACATTTATGATCGGGCGCTATGATGTGAAGCCGAGCTCGGGGCAGATGGTCCTGCATGGGATTAAAAAGGGGATTATGGCCTACCCGTCCGGGGGGAAGAATTTTGTGCACGTGGAAGATGTTTGTGCCGGGATTGTGAAGGCGATTGAAAAGGGTACTATAGGTGAGCATTACCTGTTGGCTGGGCATAATTTAAGTTATAAAGAATTTTTCAGGCTCACCGACTTTCATGCCGGCAGTAGAAGGCGAAAGGTGCAAATCCCCGGTTCCCTGTTGCGGGGCTTGGGCAGATTAGGCTCGCTGGTACAATCCCTATCCGGCAAATCTATTAAGCTCAATTATGCATCGGCCTACATGCTTTCCCTGGATAATTACTATTCCGGTAAAAAGGCAGAACGCGAATTAGGTATTGAATATAAAAGTATTGAACTGGCAGTGGCGGATGCCGTAGCCTGGTTCCGGGAAACAAAATATTGCTAGGTTAAAATTTTAAAACGATATCATATGTTGATCGCATTAATTATAGTACTTTTGAGGAAATTAAAAACCAGGTATAGACTCGGCATTAATGTTAAATCCCTGTTTTCAGGTGTTTAACCAATTTTGTGATTCTTACTATTCTTATTGCTTTGGGTTGATTTTCAATTGAATATGATTTAAGCTAAGGGGTAAGCCACAAAAAAATTAAAAGTGAAAGTCGATATTTTACATATCAAGACAAAAAATGAACGAAAGTTTTCAGCATTTCCAGGAAAGATTTAAGGCAGGTCTTTTCAATTTATTCAACACGGATTCCAATATTAACGAGTTAAGCATCAACAGGGGTTTACCTCAAAGTGTTTGGGATAGCATTATGAGTTTTAACCCTTTGGCCGTAGCAGTTCCTGAAGCTTATGGCGGCAAAGGCGTAAAAGTAAAAGAGTGCCTGGCGATGATCTCGACAGCTTCTTATGAATCTCTCCCCCTGGCCCTTACCTTCGGTATCAATGTAGGCCTGTTTTTGCAGCCATTTGCCAAATATGCCAATGAAGGGGTTAAAGCCCATGTTTTCAACCGTTTTATGAACCATAAAGCCATGGGTGGCCTTATGATCACCGAGCCGGGTTATGGCAGTGATGCATTGAATATGCAAACCAGCTATGACAAGCTTAATAATGGGTATAAATTGAGCGGGCAGAAACACTGGCAGGGCCTGACCGGTATGGCTGACTTCTGGATCGTTGCGGCAAGAAAGAAAGTCGCCAATGGAGAACTGGCCCGGGACGTGGAGTTTTTTGTGACCGATAACGGTATCCCCGAGCAAAAAATAGAAGTAAAACAATATTTTAATAACCTGGGGCTCTATATGATCCCTTACGGCCTGAATAATATTGATATCACGGTACCTGCCAACCAGAAGCTGGAGCACCATAGTACCGGGATCAAAATGATGCTGGATATCCTGCACAGAAGCCGGATCCAGTTTGCCGCCATGGGCGTAGGTTTTATCCAGCGTATGCTGGATGAGGCCATCGATCATTGTAACCAGCGCAAAGTGGGTAATTGCTCCCTGTCTGCAATGGATTCGGTACGTTACCAATTATCGCGTATACAGGCGGCCTATACCCTGGCATCTGCCATGTGCGGCCGCGCTACGGAGATGAGCGGCATCGCATTCGATCTTTCCGGCGAAGGTATACAGGCCAATAGCATGAAAGCCCTGGTTTCTGACCTGATGCAGGAATCAGCCCAGATCTGCGTGCAGCTTTCCGGATCGGGTGGCTACAAAATAGATCATATTGCCGGCCGAGGGATTATAGACAGCAGGCCTTTCCAGATCTTTGAAGGGTCTAATGAGATGCTTTATGCGCAGATCGCTGAAGTATTGACCCGCCAAATGAAAAAATATAAGCAGGATAATTTTTATGCCTATCTCAAGGAATATGAGCTGACACAAAGAATCGCGCCTTTATTTAAAAACCACCTGAATTTCTCCATACCTGATATCCTGGTACAAAGACAATTGATCGTCATTGGGAGAATAGTTGCCCGCCTGATCTGCTTACAATTTGTGGCCAGCTTTACCGATAAAGGTTTCCGCAAAGACCTTTATGAAAACTGCATCAAACACGTTGAAATGGACATCAAGAAGTTTATTGCAGATATAAAAGATTACAACAACGCAGAGCCTGTTATGGACTACCAGGCAGATTCCTGCTGGTGGCAATTGGCCTGATCCTGATGGTACAAACTTATTAAATGATCCGTACAACTGTTTAAAATCCCCCGCCTAGGGGGATTGCTTTTTCAGGTAGGGGACTGTACATTTGTAGTTATACAAATATATATACGCAATGCAGTTAGTAATTAAGGATTTAAATAAGGTTTATCCCAATGGTGTAAAGCCGCTTAATAACGTTAATCTTACTATTGATAAAGGTTTGTTTGGCTTACTGGGTCCTAACGGAGCCGGTAAATCATCATTGATGCGGACCATTGCTGCACTGCAAAACCCGGACAGCGGCAGCATTATGCTGGGAGATATTGATGTGATCAATGATAAAACCGCTTTAAGAAAAGTACTGGGTTATCTGCCGCAGGATTTTGGTTTTTATCCTAAAGTTGCTGCCCTGGACTTATTAAATCATTTTGCCGTTTTAAAGGGTATTTCCAATAAAGGAGAACGTAAAGAACTGGTCGCGGCCTTATTGCAGCAAACAAATCTTTATGAAGCCCGCCACCGCAATGTAAGCGATTATTCCGGGGGGATGCGCCAGCGTTTCGGTATCGCCCAGGCCCTGATCGGTAATCCTAAACTGGTGATCGTAGATGAGCCTACTGCCGGCCTGGACCCTATGGAGCGCAACCGCTTTCAAAACCTGCTGAGCGAGATAGCTACTAATACCATCGTTATACTATCCACCCACATCGTAGATGATGTGAAGAACCTTTGTAAAAAAATGGTGATCATGAACCAGGGCACCATACTTTATGAAGGTAATCCAAAAGATGCTTTAGAGGAAGTGCGGGGCAGGATATGGCATAAAGCGATTGACCCGCATAGCCTGAATGCCTACCGGGCAAAATATAATGCGATCTTCTCCTCTATGGTACATGGTGAGCTGGAACTAAGGATCTTTAGTGAATCGGAACCCGGGGATGGATTTATAAGATCTGATGTAGGATTAGAGGATGTTTATTTCTCGACTATTGTAAACAACTTACATAAAAAAGGTTAGGATGTTCGGAGCTATTTTTTCTTTCGAGTTAAAGCAGGCTTTCAAAAAGCCGATGACTTATATATTCTTCGGGATCTACCTGCTGTTCAGTATGTTTATCGCCCTCGTGTCTACTGGTGTTTTCGAAACTACACAGGCCGATTCTAATGTGACCCTGAACTCTGCTTATGCAGTAGCCAATCTGTTAGTAGGCTTTAACGGCAATATTTTGGGCATGTTGAACAGTATTGTATTGGTTGCGGTGATGGCCAATGCTATCCAGAAAGATTACCAGTACAATATACATGCGCTCTTTTTTACAAAGCCAATCTCGAAAGCCCAGTATTTTTTCGGGCGGTTTATTGCCGCCTTTTTAACCGGTGTTTTCGTGATGTCCGGGATGTTGATCGGTTATGCGCTTGGACTCGTGCCGGGAATCGGGACAAAACTTGTAGGACCTTTTGAACTGAATAATTTCCTGCAGCCCTTTTTTGTTTTCTTGTTACCCAATGTATTTGTACTGGGTGTGATCTTCTTTTCTTTGACCACCTTTACCCGGAATACCTTAGCGGCCTATATGACCTGTATCATCATGTTGATTGGGCGGTTTATTGCCGAAAACCTTGGTAGCAATATGGATTACGCTTATGGTGCCGGATTATTGGAACCCTTTGGTAGTAATGCCTATAATTATGTGACCAAATACTGGATGGCCTCTGAGCAAAATACATTGATGCTGCCCATGGATGGCTTACTGCTTTATAACAGGTTGCTATGGATCGGTATTGCAGTAGTAGTCATGTTGTGGAGCTTTGTTAACTTTAAGTTCACCCAATTCCTCACACCTTTCAGTTTATTTAAACGTAAAGAAAAGGCTGAGGTTGCAGTCACGTATGAAGAACGCCCGTTGGCAGAGCTATTGAAGGTAAAGCAGGATTATTCTGCCTCATTTTCCTGGCGGCAACTTTTCTACCTGAGTAAGTTTGAATTTAAAAAAATCGTACAAAGTACCTTCTTTATTATTTGCTGCGCCCTTTCGCTCGTTATGATCGGGGTTATTTACTATTATAGCGGTAGTGCATATGATACGGAAATGCAGCCGCTCACCCAGAATATTATCCGATCGGTAAATGTGTATAGTTTGCTGGCCAATATATTTGTTATTTTCTATGCAGGTACTGTAGTCTTTCGTGAAAAAGAAAATCGTATAGATGAATTGATCTACGCTACACCGGTAGGAAATCCTATACTTTATTTTTCGAAATACCTTGGACTCCTGGGTGCCATCCTGGTAATGCAGTTACTGGCCGTGCTTATGGGAATAAGCCTGCAGCTTTCCCAGGGCTTTTACCAGATAGACCTGTGGCAATATTTTGTAAGTGTGATCGTGTTTGGTATGCTGGGTTATGTGACCACGATTGGTATCTGCCTGGCCTTGCAGGTAATCGCGCCTAATAAGTACCTGGGCTTCTTTTTTTCGATGGTCCCGGTAATGTTATTAAGCATAGCCCTAAGTTTATTACAGTGGAACAACAATATTTATCATTTTGATTCCGATGGGCCCAGGTTGCGTTTTACAGAACTGAATGGTTATGGCCCATTGGGCCCCTGGTTTACCTATAGAGTCTACTGGATAGCTTTTGTATTACTGGTAAGCCTGGTAAGTTTGTTCTTTTTTGCAAGAGGTAAAGAGATTAACTTTAAATCCAGGTTCCGCTTTTCAAAAATGGAAGTAAAGCCATTGACAAAAATCGGGATAGCCGTATTTGCACTTGTGTTTATCGCTGCAGGCGCTTATATTTTTTATAATACCAATATATTGAACCGCTATATCTCACCGAAAGAGTTTACGGCTAAACAAGTGAACTACGAGAAGCAGTACAAAAGGTATGAAAACTGCCTGATGCCCCGTGTTGTTGAGTCCAATCTTGATGTGGATATTTACCCCGAAACCCAAAGCCTGCATGTAAAAGGTTTTTACTGGCTTAAGAATAAACACGGTGTTTCATTAGATACCCTGTACATCAACCTCATGGATAATACCTCCAATTTTGTTTATAAAAACGTTGCGTTAAACGTTGCCGCTACAACAATTAAGGATGATAAAGAGTACGGTGTACTGATCTATAAATTGAATGCGCCTTTGGCGGCCGGCGATTCTATCAAAATGAATTTCGAGTTTGATTATAAACCTAAAGGTTTCTCAAACGATGAGATCAGTACGCTGATTGTTGAGAACGGTACTTTCTTTAACAGCTCTATTATGCCCAGCCTGGGTTACAACGAGCAATATGAGTTGGGTTCTAACGCGGAACGTAAGAAACATGAGCTGCCCCGAAAAGAAAGTATGCGTTCTATAGATGATACGGCGGCTTATGCCAATACTTATATTTCAAATGATGCCGACTGGGTACGTTTTGAAGCCCGGGTGAGCACCAGTACGGATCAGACGGCGATCGCCCCGGGCTATCTTGAAAGGCAATGGACCGAAAACGGAAGGAATTATTTTTACTATAAAATGGATCATCCTATCCTGAACTTTTATGCGTTCCAGTCTGCCCGTTATAAAGTGAAGCGAGATAAATGGAACGGGGTAAACCTTGAGATTTATTACGATAAAGCGCATGAATACAATGTAGATAATATGTTGCTGGCCATGAAGCAATCATTGGAATACTACAGCAAAAACTTCTCCCCGTACCAGTTCCGCCAGCTAAGGATCATAGAATTCCCGGCATTTGCCTCTTTTGCGCAATCCTTTGCCAATACGATCCCGTTCTCGGAAAATGTAGGCTTTACGAATAAAGTAGATACCGCTAACTGGAATGAAATTGATATGCCGTTTTATATCACCGCCCACGAGGTAGCGCACCAGTGGTGGGCCCACCAGGTGATCGGCGCAAATGTACAGGGGGCGACAGTGATGTCGGAAACGATGTCCCAGTACAGCGCTTTAATGGTTATGGAGCAACGGTATGGAAAAGACAATATGAAAAAGTTCTTAAAGCATGAAATGGATGGCTACCTGAGGTCAAGGACTTTTGAGGGTAAGGGAGAGAAACCATTAATGCTGGTAGAGCAGCAATCTTATATTTACTATCAGAAAGGGTCCGTGATCATGTATGCCCTCCGGGACTACCTGGGTGAGGATACTTTGAATGCTGCCTTGAAAAGGTACATCGCAGCAGTCGCCTTCCAGGAACCGCCTTATACCACTTCAAAACAATTTGTGTCCTATATCAGGTCCGCGACACCGGATAGCCTGAAGTACATCATTACAGACTTTTTTGAAACGATAACCGTTTATGAAAACTATGTCAAAAACCTGAAGTATGATAAGCTGCCAGATGGCAGGTACAGAGTTAATCTAACGGTAGGTGCGGTTAAGTTCCGCGTGGATAGCGCGGGTAACAATAAGAAAGTGCCGGTAAATGATTATATTGACATAGGTATATTCGCTGCGGTAAAAGACAAGTCAAAATCGGCTTACAATCCTTTAATCCTGCAGAAGATAAAAATGGATGGCAACGAGAAAACTTTTGAATTTATTGTAAACGAGCAACCGGAATTTGCCGGCCTGGATCCCTACAATAAACTGATCGACCGGACACCGGATAATAATATTGCCAAATTCGGAACGAAACCGGCGATCCCTTCTCTTTCCGAAAAAGAGGTTAAGTATGACCTGAACACAGAGGAGGATTAAAAACGGGTTGCCAGGCAAATTAAAGGCGGATACAGCTAAATGTATCCGCCTTTTTTGTCTTGCTGCAGCCGGGAAAGCCCGCTAGTTTAATTATAAATAGCTTAAATGCTTAATCATTGTGACCTGTAAATGATAGGGTTTGGGGAGGTTTGGGGAATTTTTGGGGAATATTCCCGTAAAACCTGCTCCGATCAATAAAAATCTTATATTAAGATTAAGTAAAAGGTTGGTAATAAGCAAATAATGTACTTTATTTGTAATAGAATAATAAAGGGAATAACCACTTTTATTTTCGATAAGATCTTTGATTAGAATAACTAGCAATACTGAATCCTGTGAAAAAAAGTCAAAAAACTACCTTAACCTTAACGAATGACTTATTCACTTCGATTGTATAATACCTGTGAAGGGCATTTATGCCCATTCTTCACGTATTATAGACTTGAGTTGTAATATCCATTTTCGACACAATACCTGATGAGGTCTATCTTGCTCTTTAAGTTCAATTTGTCGGTCAGCCTTTTGATGTAAGTGTCAATAGTGCGCGCCGAAAGATTTAGGTTAACGCCTATTTCTTTGTTACTTAATCCTTCATAGCATAGTCTCATTATTTGAATTTCTACTATTGTTGGCACATACTCGTTATTTTCTTTCTGAACACCCAGGAGGGGAAAATCTTCTATATTGGAAGTAGCTTTCCATTCATTAAGATATTCTTTATAACGGTTCACTGGCGTGAAAACCATTGACGATAAAATGCCTTCAATTATATTGCTTCTCTTTTGGCAATAAAATACATTTGGATATGCGAAAAGTATTTGTGCAATGTCTTCCTGGTAAGTCGCGGCATACGCGATGATGGGCGCCTGAATATCATAATTCCTTATGATCTTTATGGCCTCAATACCACTCATGATAGGCATGAACAGGTCAATTAGAAAAACATCTTCTTGTCTCAGGTGAATGTGTCTTATAAGTTCATTCCCGTTATTGCAGCTGCTTCTCAGTTGCAATTTATGGTCACTTAAAAGATTCTTAACTAATATTTCTTTGAAATAGAAATCGGCATCAGCAATCGAAAATCGGACTTTCTTCATAGCACAGTTTGGAGGTTATTTCTAGAATTATAAATAGGAGCTGTTGGTACAAATATATGTATTAATTGTTTTTGTTGACCGCTGCTATTGAATGATTGCGAATTCACACAGCTACATTTAATTAAAAAATAATGTAAGTAACCGGAACATTTAAAATTGTAAAGATGAACTATTTGAATTTAAAGATGCAGAATGCCAAAGAGATCAAAAGAGAACTTTGGAAATTTATAGGGTACTTTATTGTCCTTGTCCTTGTTGCTTTTTTTTCTGTCTTTTTCTTTGTGCTGAGTTATACCCGCCAGTATGAGCATACCAAATCAAAGATCCTTTCCTATAACGAAGTTGTCAATAAGCATCACCTGCTGAAAGGTAAGCTGGACACGCTATACAGCCTGATGTCCAAAATGAATACCGAGCAGGTTTCTAATAATTTATTCCTCAGCAACATGATCCTGAATAATGTACAGGATCTTAGGCGAGCTATTGGTAATGATAGTGTCAACTTCCGGCATTACTACTTCCTGTCCGCTAAGCTGGATAGCCTGATGTATGTGAAATCAAATATCTCCCAGGTCGAGGTGAAGCGTAAAATGGTCTTGGATGAACTGGAAGAATGCAAACGTCAGAATGGGCGGCTACGACAAACATTGGCGTTGGATCCCTCCAGGGGATTTGGCAATTAAACTGTTTTCCTGATCTTATCACAATCCATAAATTTATTCAAATGAAAGGCTATACTTCACTATCCAAACAGGAGAAGCGTTACCAGTTCTGGTATTTATTTTTATTGTTGATTTTTGTCCTCCTGGTTTTATCTGTCCTTTTCCTGAGACGGTATAATTCCCCTTTCTCCTCCTCTGATGTTTTAGATAACCAGAAGCTGGACCAGATGCAGAAATTCGCCCGGCATCAGAAACTGGTTGAGCCCATGGTAGAAAAGACTTTCGAGCGTATTTCGGTATTAAGCAGGGAGCCTATCCCTCAATTTACAGAGAGCGATATTCAACGTGGTATTAATGACGTGGCAAATGTTTTTGAAGGCGTCGGCATTTATGATGTGCGTAAAGAAGGCTATCTTCAGATCTCCAGGTTTTATAAAATGTACCTGGAGGATAAAAAAATACTTTCCCTGAGGACCCAGGATATAGACAACTTTAATAAAATGCTGAGTATCTGTTTGGTCGGCTTTAAAGATAATACACAAAAAGTAGAACAAAAGAAGAATGCCATGCTTTCTCGGAGCAACTAAAAGAGTACAAAATTTGAAACCTAAAACAATTATTGATTAGCGTATGTCTTATTTTCAACGAAACAAAAAGCAAATTATCATTATCGCCTCCCTGGCAGTGCTGCTCCTCGCCTTACTGATCTATTGGCTGCAAAAGCGTTATTTCAGGACCTCCGACGATATTGAGGCAAAAGTTTATCCTACAACTTTGCAAGTGGGAGATACTTTACGGTACCAGGATAAAACCGGCTTCGCCGTTTCCCGCCTCTGGAATTTCGGCGATGGCAATGTATCGGTAATGGATAGCGGTATTTACATTTTCTCCCGCCCCGGCTACTACCAGGTAAACATTACCGTGAATGAAAAATATTCAAAAAATTTCACGGTGCAGGTAGCCGAAAGGCCCGGCACAACAGTGGTAGAAGATACTCTAGTAGCAACTATTGAAGGCCCCGTACAGGCTATGCAATATGAAAATGTCGTGTTCCGCACTAATGTAACTGATGCGAGTTCTTACAATTGGAGCTTTGGAGAATCAGGAGCAGTGGACGCGCGCGAGCGCATGGCTATTTATGCCTACCAGAAGCCCGGGAACTATGTAGTTACTTTTTATACCGACAAAACTCAATATCCCATTACCAAACAGATCAAGATCCTGCCTTCTTACAAAGAAGTAAGCGATTCCGTATCCAGCGTTGACGATATCTATAAAAAAGTGGATGATGATTTCAAGTATAATCTGCAGCAGATCGCCAATGGCAATGACTTTAACGGGCATTATAACTACCTGCTGAAAAAATACCTGTGCGGCAATGAAAACGCGGTGATCAAAGTAAACGACAGTAAAGCCAATAATTTTTACTATTACTGTACCGGTTTACAGTTTGATAAAAACGTAACGATCCAGTCTGTGAAAGTTGGTCTTGATGATAATTTAAGTTGTGTAACAAAAGTTGATATAATCCAAAGCAAATAATGAGAAAATATATACTACCTGCCGTATTCGCTGGCACTGTTTGTTTTTTGTCAACAGGATGTGCTACAAGGAAAGTACCCATGACGCCTAAATCGGCTGACTATACTACTATAGAAGGATTAAAACTCAGGGAAGGATATGCCCGGCTGTCCCAGCCCTGGATCGTGTATTCTGACCGGGAAGAAAATGCGATGCAACTCAAACGCAGGAAATCTGCTGGTATGAGTGGCAAGTCCGAATTCCTTTCCACCTTCGTCGTTTTGGATGAGCGGGATGACATGCTGAAGCTGGCGGCTTATAAATCTGGTATGGTCGATAACGGTATGATGAAAAGAAAAGCCGTGAAAAAAAGCGGCTGGTTGCCTAAAGAAAGAGTCTTGCTTTGGAACAACAGTCTGAGAAATACTGCAACAGGGAATGTTCCTAAAGCGGTGCTGGTATCCAACTCCAGTGACGTATTACTGAGCATCGACAAATACCTGGAGAATGACTCTATAAAAGTGTTTACCGGTCCTTCCTTAACCAATACGACAGGTAAAAAACTTGCAGTAGGCCAGCTGGTCTATCTGTACAAGCAGTCTGAAGACGGTGATCGCCTGATGATCGGGGCCGGGCCTTCATTTGATGCCGACAGTGTAAAAAGTGAAGTATATGGTTGGGTAAGTAAAAACGTTGTTTCGGTTTGGGGGGAACAAACCGCTATAAAACCCAAAGCGAAAGACCTCTCCGGCAACCCGATAGGTTTTTACCAGGATACGGTGGCTAAAACGGACTTTAAACCGGTGGTTACGGATGCCGCCTTATTTGGCCGCAATGCTTTTGAGCGCACTTTTCCGGTAGTCAGCTATAATGAGCAGGCGCGCAATACAAAGGCTAACTTCCTGATCAATCCGCTGAATTATGAAGCCAACAAAATCTATAATATCCTGGGTAACCCGATCTACTATTCCAGGTTTAAAGAGATACTGGACAATAACCGTAAATTGAATGTAGTATTCGTGGTAGATATGAGCCAGAACAACAGGTTGTACCTGCCCCTGGTAAAGTCTTTCCTGCAGGAGTTGCAGCTAAAGTTCCTGGCACCAGGCTATTACCAGCAAGTGCGCTTCGGCGGGGTGGTGTATAAAGACAATACCTGCGGTACCGGCGCTATGTCCTCGAAGCTGAGTGATAACTACCGGGATGTAACCACTTTCCTGGAACAAAAAGTAGCGGGTATGTCCTGCCCGGATACTTACCTGGAACAACCGGTGAACAGCGGCCTGATCGAAGCCGGTCGCTTATTGAACAGCGCGGCCAATGAAACCAATATCGTTGTGGTGATCGGCACTACCGGTGCGGATGAAGAACGTACCCAAAGCGCGATCCAGGACCTGACCAGGGTGAACGCGAGAATGATCTTCTTCCAGACCCAGGCTAAATCGGATAATGCTTATAACAACTTTGTATTGTTAGCCGAAAAAATCGTGACGAACAGTGCGGAGAATATTGCAATGCTTAAAAAAGAGAAGATCGTTAACCAGAATGATTTCCTGATCAGTAATGATTTTTCCCTGGCGCAGGAAGTAGAAGGTACTTACGCCTTAGATTTTCCCAATACCAGTATGACCCAGGGCATGGTACTGTTCCCTAAAAAAGGACAGGTCATGCCGGCAAAATCTTTGAAATCAGCTATTGACACGATGATCGCGCAGGTAACTTCCGATAACATAAGGATCGACAGCTCCCTGAGTGCCTATTTTAAATCGGATATCGGGGCAAACCTTACTACTGTAAGCCCGGAATTCGAAGCGCGCTTCGCTGGTGTTGATGGTGTATTACCGGCTAAAACAGCTTCTTTCCTGTTAGACAACCGTGCGGTATTACTGGCAACCGGCTATCTGCGGGATTCTATTGACCTGACGCAAAACGGAATGGAAAACGGTGTCTTCCTGAATGATGCGGAATACGATCAATTATACAACTACTATTACCATATCTCTAAACGTGCTTTCAAAAACAACAAATTCAACAGGCGCAGGGCTATAAAGCACTTCGTGAAAATCACGGCAAAAAACAAGCCGAAATATGCGAAGATCAGGAAAGGGAAATTGCGCAAAAATTCTATGGCATATAGTGTAAAAGTAGGCTCCGGCTTCATTATCCAGGATCCTTTATTCAACGACCTGACGGTGAAGCAATGGGCTGGCTCCTCTAAGATAGAGACAGAGAAGGTAAGGGCCTATTTTGAAAGATATAAAGCTTTAGCCGCTAAAATGGCTACAAATAAAAGTAGTGAAGCGATCAAAGTGAACCACAAAGGACAAGTGTTTTATTGGTTGAACAGTGAGTATTTACCAAATGTAAATTAAAAACGATGGGTATATTAATTTCAAACGATACGGTTAAGCAACTGTTTCATATTGCCCAGTCTGTGGCAAGAGAAAACTATAATGAAAAGTTTGGTGCCGCGCATATTTTGCGGGCGCTTATGCATAAAGATATAGACCTCGTAGATTTTCTGAAAAGCATTGGCAAAGATCCGGGCTATATCTTCGAGTGGGCGGAAGTACGCATAGAAGAATACCCTACGACCACTCAATTACCTTCGGAAGTGAGAGAAGATGAAGTTGTATCCCGTGTATTGGAAGAAGCCGAAGATGTGCGCCTGAGGTTAGGCCTGGATGAAATTACTCCTTTGTGTATCCTGGCAGCGATCGTAAAGCCTAACCTTGCTTTCTCTGCCGAACAGTTGAAATCGCTTACGCTGAAAGAAAACGAGATCTATAACCTGTACAGCAACCAGAAAGACGTTTTCGTCGCCCCGGAATTGAAAAATATTTTAAACGGCAATGGTACAGCAGCGCCAGCCTCTTTTACCGCTATTCAAAATTACTGTATTGATAAAACGGCACAGGCCCGTAATGGCAATCTTGATAATATTATCGGGCGCGAACAGGAAACCCGTAACCTGATCGAAGTATTATGCCGGAGAAGTAAGCCTAACGTGATTATTGTCGGCGAACCGGGTGTGGGTAAAACAGCATTGGTCGAAGGCTTTGCCCATGAGATCGTAAAAGGAAAAGTGCCCGCTTTGCTGGAAAACGCGGTCTTGCTGGAACTGGATACCAGCCTCCTGGTGGCCGGTACTTCTTATAAAGGAGAGATTGAAGACCGCTTGAAAAAAGTGATCAATGAATGCAAACGACTGGAGAAAGCCATTCTCTTTATCGATGAGATCCATACCTTACTGGACAGTAAAGGTTCCGCGGGTAGCGTAGCTAACCTGTTGAAGCCGGAATTGGCAAGAGGGGAGATCACCGTTATTGGCGCTACTACGCATGAAGAATATCGCAAGATAGTAGAGCCGGAACAGGCCTTTAACCGCAGGTTTGAAGTGTTGACGGTTGCCGAGCCGGATCTGCCTACCTGTATCAAAATGGTAAGTGTACTGCTGGACCGTTATAAAGAGCATCATGGTATAGAAGTAGATAAAGAAGCGATCCCGGAATGTGTAAGACTGGCCAAGCGTTATGCCAAGGGTAAGAAATTACCGGACGCGGCTATTGACCTTCTGGACCGCACGATGGCAGCGATTAAGATGCTGGACGAACGCTCCCAGAAAGAACTGCAACAATGGAAAGAAGAATATGATGCCGTAATTGCGGCAGAAGAAAATGAAGAAGATAAAGTGGCTGAATTAACCTGGATGTACGGGCAGCTGAAAAATCGTATTAGTCCTATATTATGGGGTTCCCTGGCGGAACAACCCGAACTGGATAGCAATATGAACGCGGTGCAGATGCAGGAATTGATTGATAAAGTATATGAAGAACTTTCCCGGTATGCGGATATAAAAAGGGAAAAAGTCGGCAAGCTGGAGCTGGCTGCTGTAATGGCGGCGAAAACGAATATTCCTATCGGTAAGATCCAGGCCCAGGAAAAAGACCGCTTACTGAATATGGAGTCTTATCTAAATAAAAGAGTAATCGGGCAGGACCATGCGCTTAAAGTATTAACCGATGCGATTATCGAAAACCGCAGTGGCCTGAATAAACCGGGACAGCCAATCGGCTCTTTCTTCCTGTTGGGGCCTACCGGTACCGGTAAAACAGAGCTGGCCAAATCAATCGCGGAACTCTTGTTTAATGATGAAAAGGCCATGGTGCGCTTCGATATGTCAGAGTTTAAGGAAGAGCACTCCGCGGCCTTGCTATATGGTGCGCCTCCGGGCTATGTGGGTTATGAAGAAGGCGGTATGCTGGTCAATAAGATCCGCCAGCAACCATATACCGTTGTACTCTTTGACGAAATAGAAAAGGCGCATAGCTCCGTTTTTGATGTGTTCCTGCAGATCATGGACGAAGGTAAAATACATGATAAGCTGGGCAAAGAAGGCGACTTCAGCAATGCCCTGATCCTATTTACTTCCAACATCGGCAGTGAGCATATTATTAAGAAATTTGAACAGGATACTATCCCGACCTCATCTGAAATGATGCAGATCATGGCTGGTAACTTCAGGCCCGAATTCCTGGCAAGGATCACAGAGATCATTCCTTTTGCCCCGATTACGGAAGCTATGGCAGAACGCATCTTTAGCATCCAGATGAAATCATTAGTGGCGGCTTTGGCGCGCCTGGGTATAGGCCTGGAAGTTTCGGAAGAAGCGATCAGGAATTTGGCGCTGAGCGGCTTCAGTAGTCAATATGGTGCCCGCCAGATTGGTGGCGTGGTAAGGTCACAGCTGGCCCGTCCTATTTCTAAAAAAATAGTCAATGAGGAGGCAAAGGCCGGGCAAACGATTAAAGTGGGTTGGGATACTGAAAAAGAAAGTGTTAGTTGGGAAATCGTATAAATTATGAAAAAGACTAAAGGTAAAATCATCCTGGTCGCGTTAGGGATAGCGGCCTTTACGCTGGTCGATAGTCCTCTGTTCGCCCAGCAGGGCAATATGTTCCAGGTCAATACCGCGCGGCGGCAGTATTACCGTTCCTTACTGGAGCGCAATAAAGAAGTCGTAAAGTTTATTGAACATACGCTCATCAGCAATGGCTTGCCCAAAATGTTGCGTAACCTGGCGATGATCGAGTCCGGCTTTGTGCGGCAGTCGGTGTCGCATGCCAATGCCGGAGGTATCTGGCAATTCACGGTGGGGCATGGCAACCAGTTTGGTCTTTCCGACCAGGAGCGCTTTGATGTGTACAAGAGTACCCGGGTAGCGGCCACCAGTCTTAAGAAAATGTATGATAAGTACAACAACTGGATTGCCGTAGTTGCGGCTTATAACTGTGGCGAGGGTAATGTAGATAAAGCGATGGCTACAGCCAGGTCGAATCAATACCATGTGTACGCGGCATATTTACCCGCTGAAACAAAAGGCCATGTGCGCAAATTTATGGAAGCCTGCCAGGCTACCGGGGAACTGGACCTGCTGAAAGCGGACTACCGTATGGCCGGCTTCAACACAAAAATGAGCCGGGTAAAGACAAGCCAACGAAAAGTTGACCTTTCCCTCGCCAGCGAATCTATTAATGGCGCCTTCGATCCAGATGTGATTGCGGAAGTGCTGGCCATCAACAGCGCGGACTTTGATAAATGGAACCCCTACCTGAAAGAAGAATTGCTGGAGCAGGGAACGGGTATACTGTATTTACCGGTGGACCTGATGCCCGATTTTCAACTGCAGAAAAACCTGATCCTGAGTCGTTCATTACAAAAGCCCCTGGATTGATATGAATAACATGAATTATCAAATGCCTTTCGACCCGGAAGAGCTGATGTCAGAAAACGGGAGTATGAAGACCTGTACCGAAGCCGAGAGTATCGCGCAGAACCTCATGCTTTTGATCACGACAAAAAAGCGGGAGAACCGTTATGACCCGGACTATGGAAATGATGTCTGGGATATTGAGTTTGATAATGCGGTTACCACGGTGATGTGGGAAAACATATTTGTAGAAAGCTTCAAGCAGCAGATTCAGAAATATGAACCGCGCCTGACCCAGGCCCGGGTGGACGCGCATATCGAATTCGTGGAGCATTCTTATGAGAGCAGGAAGTTTACAGAAATAAAGAAAAAAGCGAAGATTGGCGTAAATGCCAGGTTGGTAGAAAGCGGGGAGCAGTTCCGTTTTGTGACAGAACTGTTCCTGAGCCCTATGTCCATTGATTAAAGTTTGGTCAAAAAGAAAAACGGAAGATTATGACGGGAAAGTTTAATGCCTATTCAAAAGAAGTAATAAAAGCGCGGATGTTGCAAAACGCAACGAAGATCTGGGGTTTGAAGAGCGTTCATTCCCTGGACCCTTTCGTGGTTTTACTGATCGACGCGTTTAGCGCGGAGTTATTCAAGGTGAGCAATGAAGTACAGTCGATCAATTCCAGGATATTGGAAAAATTGGCCAGGATGCTTACCCCATCCATGTATACTTATCCAAAACCGGCGCATGCCGTAGCTTTCGGGAGCCCGGAAGTAGCTACTGAACTGTTACCGGCGCACAGCGAATTTTTTGTAAAAAAGCAATTCGCTTCAACGGCTAAAGCGGTTTCAGATATTCACCTGGAAATTCCGTTCACTCCTGTAGATAATATACACCTGCATAAGGTACAGGCTACCTTATTGCTGGCCGGGCAAACCTGTTATGCGATGGATGAGCACCAGAATAAGATCCCGGTCGCCCGTTTGCCGGAATATGTTTTGCCTTATAATAAACTCATACTGGGTATTGATGTTTCCAAATATGACGCGGAGCATTTGCCGGAACAGCTCAATTTATACTGTGCTAATCCTACTTTCGAACACCTGGATTTTGTGTATAAATTATTGCCTTATGTAAATGTGCAATGTAATCATATCAATCTTTCTGTAAGCCCGGGGATACAATATGCCACCCCGGAAACCAAAGCTGGTTTTGAAGGCATTTTTGAAGATTTTGCTATCCGTATGCGTATAGAAGATAATATCAAAAACATCTACAAGCATAAATTTATTGAGCTGAAAGGATTCCGGAATGAGATGATCTCGGAAAACCTGCCACAGCAGTTGGGCTTTATGGCGGAAAAAAGAGAGCTTGCCGGTTTTACGGAAGGCAAGAAGTTCTTGTGGCTGGAGTTCAGCTTCCCGCCACAATTCACGGCGGAGATCATAGAAGGATTTTCTATGGTATTGAACGCGTTCCCGGTTTATAACAAAGCCTGGAAGAGCAACCAATGTACTTTAGATGTGATGGGCAACAATATTCCGTTATTTACCGGGCACGGCGAGCATTATCTTTATGTAGAAGATGTGATTGACAGTTATGGCAGGCATTACTCCGAAATCCCTTTTACCCGGTCTGAAGCGCTGGAAAAAGGCTATTACACCGTCAGGTCAGGTGGCATGGAACGCTTTAGCGAGCGCAATGCCCTGGACCTGATTTCACACGTACTGGAACTGACCCGTGATGAAGTATCCGCTTTTGGGGTATTGGAGCGGGATAAAGTAGTAGAGGCGCTGAAAAATATGACCCTCCAGATGAAAGCGCTGGAGCAGAAAGTGAAAACTTCCAGTAAGCTGGTCGCGGAAAATATTAATTACATTATTGTAGACCCGGTAGGGGAAATGGAGCATATTAAAGCTACCTATTGGGTTACCCATGCTACATTGGCCAATAGTGTAAGGGCCAATACCAAGCTGGTGCAACAAAAAATTAATTATTCCAACATCAATAAGAGCATTATTTTACTTACAGAAACAGTAGGTGGCGGAGAAGAACAAAAAGGGACTGATGCGATACAGGCTTATAAATACGCACTCACGACCAGAGATAAGATCGTTTCTATGGAAGACATCCGGAATTATTGCCGCATGGTGCTGAAAGGAGAAATGAAATCTATAGAGGTAAAACGGGGCACCATCATCAGCAATAAACCTAAAGAAGGATTTATAAGAAGCGTAGAAATTAATATTGTACCCAGGGTATACCGCCAGTTTGGAAAACAGTATTGGGAAAACATGGCTACTACCTTGAAAAGGCAAATAGAAATGAGGGCGATTGATGGGGTAGAATACCTGGTCGCCATTAATGATAAAGATGAACAGGAATCCAGATAAACGGGCTTATGACTTTAACCTTAGAACATATCAATACGAAAGTTTTATACAATAATCTCTATACCGATTATAAGGCAGAGGTGGTTGCCTTAAATCTTTTGAAATACCGGAAAGATATTGACCAGATATTCTTTAAACGGCTGGGTAGTAATAACCGTTCCTTTAATAAAGATGTAAAGGCCGTAACCAGCGAATACCAGGATTTTGGAGCACATATTGTCACAGTAGAAACCTACCGGGAAGGCATTTATGATTACCTGCCTGAAGGGGTTTTTCATCCGCCATCTATTGGCGGTACCAGGACCAATGTAGAAGATGTCGTGCAGGAGATCAGGCGGCAGAAGAAGCAGGAAATGAGCGCCCGGAAATTTTTCCAGCCCTTTGAGCTGGAAGCCTGCTATGCAGAACTGAATGCTTTACTGGTCGAGTCTGATTTTGATCTTAATGGAGAAAGTAATGCCATTTTATATGTGCTGGATGACTTGTGGCCGATCCTTAAATCATTGGACCAGGAAACCGCAAGGATATTTGCGTACCTGTTACCTTTTTTTCATGCCATCAGGGGCAGCAAGACCTGGTTTGAACGTTGTGTGTCCGCATTTCTTCGCGTACCGGTAAGCATCAGCTTTGTGCCGAATGTAGTGGGGCAGGAAGACCAGGGGGCGCAAAATCTTGTACTATCGCAGTTCAGGTTGGGCATTTCGACGCTCTTAAGCGGACAGCACCCGGATGGGGAGCGTAACTGGCTGGTAAGCTATGGGCCGGTGCCTTATGAGCGGCTTCCGGAGTTCATGCCTACCAGTAACCTGAGAGGATTATTACAAAAACTGTATGAATACTGTATGCCGGCGTCGGTAATCGTGGAAGAGGCGTTTATTACCGAAACGGAACCGGAAGCCTTCCGCTTATCTGCCGTGCAGGACCATTCAAGACTTGGCTTTTCAACCTATATTTAAAGAATCAATAGAAGAAAAAAATAACCCGGAAAATAATACTTAGCACATGGAAATAGCTGTTGTTCAAAGTTTCTTTTTAAGATACCTGCTGATGCCCCTGATCGTGATCATCATGGCGGCTATATTAATACAGATGAGAAAACGGGTGCCTAAAATAAAGACCCGGAAACTGATCGTGTACCTGCTGGTCGCCGCGCTTTTACTGGCCATCCCGGGCTTCCTGGGCTTCACCGGCAATCTTTTTAATCCTTACTGGTACCTGCTGGCCATGATCTACTATGGTTTACTGGGCGCGTTACATGTTAATTTATTAAAAAGTATTTTTAAAGATGTTGAAAAATCCTTAACTTTCATTATCGTTTTTGAAACGGTACTTACAGTCGCCGGCATGTTGCTGGGCGCATACCTGTTTGTGTATATTTATGACTGGATGAGTGCTTATGAAGGTTATGCGGTAATGTCTGCAACAAGTATCCTGATTTTTATCGTACCACTTGTTTTCTATTATTGCTACCTGCAGTTTATGAATATTCCTTTCGATATTTATAAAACCTGGCAAATGGATCCGTATAAGCAGCCTGTCAATTTTGACGGGGTGGATTTTGACCGGTTAATGGTATTGAATATTGAACTTACAAAGAATATTGAAGACGGGAACCGCTTTAGGATAAAAGCTAAAACGATTCCTGAAGGCGTAACTTTCGGAGATTGGTTTTACCGTGTAATTGATGATTACAATCATAAGAACCCTAACGCAACGATTAAAATGCTCAATGAAAATGAAGAGGCTTACTCCTGGATATTTTATACCAAGAAATCCGTTTTTCATTTCAGGCGATATATAGATTTCGAACAGGATATTACCCAAAATAAAATTATTGAAAACGATATCGTGATCTGTAAAAGGGTAATACAACACGAAGAAGAAGATGTAGTAGCACCCCGGCCTTTATTGAGTAATGAATAATTTAAAGCAAAACCTTTATGATACAACCTGTTAAGCATCTGGCAATAAATTGGGTAGACGGAATGAAGATCTCACAATCGCATTTCGAGGCCCAGGAGAATTATTTTATAGACTGTATAAGAGATGCGAGTTCCATATCGATCAATAATTTTAATTACGGATTGTTGCCCAGGAGCAATGCCGCGGACCGGGCCGTTTTTGATGTATTCCTCACCGCGACTAATGATGTTCAGATCGAGATCAAAAACTGCAGCGCTATCACCGCTGCCGGTTATCGCGTAGAAATTGTCCAGTACAGCGCCAACGTAAAATCCTTATCTACTTCCTTAGATACAGGGCTCAGCAATGCGGATGGTGATTATTATATCGTAGTTACTGTAAACCCTTTTGAAAAAGTACCGGTCGGTGATATCGACCCTGAAGAGATCCCTCCTAGGAGACCTAATACACAACCGAAAGTATTTGTTGAATTAGTACCCCTGAGCGCTATCGGGCAAAACGCGGCGGGCAGTAATTACATTATTATGGGGAAAGTGTCTATCAAACACAATATGGTGCAGGCAGATGAGTCTTTTATACCGGCATGTGCCAGTGTACAGAGCCATCAGAAATTACTGGCTTACTATAACGCGTTTGCTAAGACAATGGGCAATATTCAACAATACGCGTTCCGCATTTTGCAGAAAGCCGCGAATGCGAACCAGAATTCGACCCTGGCAAAAAATGTAAAGACTTTGTGCCAGACCCTTTTGGATCATTTTGCCGGTATTTATTTCCAGTTCAGGAATGTGATCCCATTTCAACCTCCGGTTTACCTGGTAGATGTATTCGCCCAGCAGGCTTTACACCTGTATAATACCACGCAGGCCATGGTCGCTGCCGAGCTGGAAGAAATGATGCATTACACCTTCGAATGGAGCGAGATCGCGCCGCATGCGCTCATCGGTCAATTGTCTGCAGTAGCGGAGATCAAATACAATCATAATGATTCCAACAGTCATTTCGCGGAGATCGGCAATATGATGAATAGTATTGAACTCATTTTTAAAAGACTGAGTGAGTTAGACTTCATCGGTCAACGTAAAGAAAATATCATTGTAAATGAACAGAGTGTAAGTAACAATAACCGTACCCAAAGGGGCTGGAGCGTTTTAGATTAGTCTTTATAAAAAAGAAAATCCAGGTATGCATTTTATTCAGAAAATAATAGCCTACATAAAGCAGCTCTTCTCAGCAAATGATGCCCCGGTAAATACGGAAACAATAGTAACACAGGAAAATAAAAACGAACAAATAAATATTTTACACAATCAAAAAAGTACAACTATGGCAATGTTTAATTATGGTGTTGGTGGTAATGAAGTAAAAGTCGACGCCAACGAAGCGATCCAGGATATCCAGGAAAATAAGACCCTACTTGTAAGCAAGCTGACCACCGATGAGCCAATGTCGCCGGAGATTGTTTCCGGCTTGAAAACAGTAGAAGATGTATTCAGACACTTCCAGCCACAGATAGCGGTAGAACATGAAACAGAAGACGGCCAAACCGTAAATGAAGAGTTCAAATTCAGGAATCTCGGTGATTTTACCCCTAAAAATCTGACGCAAAACTCTAGCTACCTAAGCAATTTAAGCCTGGAAGAAGAACAATATAACAAGATCATACGCCAGTTGCGCAACAATAAAGTATTACGTAATATCCTGGCAGACGGCGGTTCTAAAGCGGCCCTGATCCAGGCTTTAAAAGCCGTGGCTTCTGAGCTGGAAGGTAATGATGGTGCGCTATAATCTAATCACAAAACAAAAAACAGAAAACTATGTCAAATACGCAGCAGTCCGCGCAAAATCAAAGCCAGGAACAACAGCAACAGTCGGTCCCTCAGGTAGGGCCTAACCCCTTAGCCAAAGTAGGCGGGTTTAGCTTTATCGAATCGGTAGTAGATGGTGTTGCCAATATGAACCCCGACCGTAAAGCCCGGAAACAAATATTCTTAAACGATAGTGGCAAGAAAGAAGAAAGAGCCGACCTGGCCAAAAAGATAGATCTTTGGATCAAATTACTGGAAACCGACCAGTCCGCAGACGATATGGTGGAAACCTGTAAAAACAAGGCACAATCAGCCGCCAATAACCTGAAGCAAAACCTGAAAAGCACGCTTGATAAAACCAGGGAGTTAGAAACGGCTTACCGCACAGTGTCCCAGTTTTATAAAAATACAGAGCTGGATAAAGTCGATAATGTGCGCATTATGAATGCTTCTATGGAGCAGTTGACTGACCTGGACAATCCTTTGTTTATTGATCATGTAGGGGAAGAATTAAAGCAATATTACGATCGCCTGGACTTGAGAGATAACTACTCTTTATTAGCGATCCCGGGTTACATGGGTTCCAATAAAGTGATTGAAAAATGGGCCAAGATCTGTAATGAAAACAAAGTAATGTTAGTAACCGATTTTGCCGACCTGGATAAGCCCGATGATGTGGTGGACCTTTTCAGCGCGGCTAACCTTACCGGTGGTGACTTACATAAAAGTAATGTGATCATGACCTGTAACTGGTTGGTAGGTCGCGGTAAAGCAGAAGAAGTCGGCGAGGAAGACGATGTATTTGTACCACCTTCCACTTCTCTGGCCGGTAAGATCCACAAAACCCTGATGTCGCAGGTAGCTGCCGGTAAAAAGCATGGTAGTATTAACGAAGTGGACGCGGTTAAATTTGAATTAAAGAAAAGTGAGATTTCACAGTTGGAAAAGATGGGCCTGGTGCCCATGGTGAATGAGTACGGGAAGATCATGGCCTTCTCTGCAAAAACACTATTTACAGGCGATAATATCGGTTTACAAACTTATTCTGTAGTACGCGTATTTGACTATGTGACCAAAGTATTGCTGGACTTCCTGAACCGGAGAGCGTTTGAAAACTGGACCTCGAAAAGCGAAGACGACCTGAGAAAACAAATTGTGAAATTCCTGGATGGTATTAAAGGACCGGAAAAACTGATCGAGAAATTTAAGATCGTACGTTTCGAACAGGATAAAGTGCAAAAAGACAGGGTTTGGCTCGATATCCGTTTAACCCCTTATTTCCCTGCTAAAAGCTTCGTGATCAAGCTGGACGGGCATAAAGGCGACGATGGTAATGAGTGGGCTTCTGAATATGAGCAAGAGTAAGCGGGGTACAGCTGTATCCTAAAAATATAGCCTGCTTCTAAAAAGCGGGGCATAAATATAAAGCGTCATTTTGAATAAGCTCATAGCAACAGGTCAGCTGTTCCTATATGGCCTGTTGAGGGTTTTAACAGGCAGCTTGTCAAAATGACGTTTTCAATAGTATTAGAATTGACCTTATAAATATGATGATTACCGGATGATGCGCGTTAATGTTGGGAATATAAAGCAATACCTGTGCTCTCTTTTTATAATTGTATTGGTTGTGTTGCAATCGTGTGCCGGTGATGAAGAGGTACTGCGGCCAAAAGTGAATAAATACGATTTGTTTAAAGAGGAGCATCCTGCAGTAGCTGAAAGTAAAGGTAGGCTTTCAGAAGCGGCAGCGACCGAAAAAAGTGTTCTGGTTGTAAAAGTTAATAATCTGGTATTAATCGACAGCAGCTTAAACCGGGGCGGAAGCCAGTATCTGTATAGCACTGCTGAGGTTACAAATATGATTAAAACCTTGACCGGGGATTCTGTATGGAATAGTTTAATGTTCATTTCATCAACCAGGTTTGATGTGAACGTTACGGCCGCTCACCCGATGACTTTATTCCTGGACAGCATAGCCGAAGGAAGTCCTTTGAAAGCGGGTGGCATAAAGTATAAATGGCTGCCTGGTGCACCTGTATTATAATGGCTGCGAAAAGACATCATTTCTACTGTTTCCGGTAGTTTTTATAATGCGTTTTTTAATTTTAAATTATATTTAATCAGTATTTTTTGTATAATTAAAAATTATATAGTAAAATTACTACAAAATAGGGATTTTTACCTTTTTTATGGCCGTTCCCTTGGCTGAAAAATTAACTTTGTAGGTATATCCTTTAAGGAAGCAATTCCTTGTTGTTTGTTGAACCGCTTTGGTTTCAAAAGATGGCATTACAAGCCATATCTGACAGTATGAAGGTGATCAGTGAAAATTTTTAAATTGAGCTATTGCCTGCAGAGGTATGTTCAATTTAAATGAAAAAGATTGAATTTATTGATCTGGAATGAACTTAAAGTTCTGTTCCTGATCAAATTAAGATATTTTGTTTCATCCAAACTGAAAACATAAGCTTATGCACCCACAACATGCTCATTCGATTGCTGAAAAACTGGGATTAGTAGCACTTACCCAACTGACCATAGTGGCTGATGGAAATCCGGTAAAACATTATAAATCCCTGCATCTTGATCAGAGTACAGGTAACCATCATCAATTTGAGCTGGTACTCGACCATGATTCACTGGGCAGCCCCGAAAATCACGACCTTAAAAGTGCCCAGAAGTTACTGGGTAAAAGCATTCATATCACTTTCGCGTATAAGAATATCGCCAACAGCAAAGAGCGCAATTTCGTAGGCGTGATCACCGAAGTAGGGCTTTGCCGAAGTCATCGTAACCGCGGAAATATTGTCTTAAAAGGATATAGTCCTACCATACTGCTGGACGGTGCGCCGCATATCCAGAGCTTTGGTGGCGCCCAGTCTGTTTCGCTGGCGGCTATTGTGGATACCTTGATCAAGCAGGCCTGGGATAATGGTATTTATAAATACCAGATCGACTGCGCCAATACGGCTAACTTATCTTATACCTGCCAGTATGAAGAAACCCATTATAATTATCTAAAGCGCCTGGCAGATTGCTATGGAGAAGAATTTTTCTATGACGGCAATACCCTGCATTTCGGTAAGCTTCCTTCCGCAGAGCCGGTACGGCTTGCATTTGGCCGGGAAGTAGATAATATAAAAGTAGCGATGAAAGTGCTGCATGTGAATTCGGAATATTACGGGTATAACAGCAGCCAGCATGAAAAACTCAGCAGTGGTAAGAGCCATGTAGCGCATGTGTCTTCTCTCGGGCAGCAAGCTTACGAGCGTTCTGCAGTATTTAAAGCGCCTTCTTTAAAGATTGCACCCATCAAAGCACACACCCATAAAGATATAGCCACCGCCCAGCAACACCTGGCGGGCAGCCGGTCTGTAGAAGTCTTTACTACCAGTGGTACGACGACCGTACCTTTCCTGTATCCCGGTTGCGTGGTAGAAATGGATATGTTGCAGGCCGAAACGAAAGACACCAGTTTCTTTACTAAATTAATGATCACCTCGGTAAGCCATGAAGTAGATATACTCGGTAACTATAAAGGTAGTTTTGAAGCTATAGGTGCTGATACCGGTTTCCTGCCGCGACAGGAATATGTTTTACCTAAAGCAGATGCGCAGGTGGCAGAAGTCTTGTCCAATGCCGATCCTATGGGGCAGGGCAGAGTACAGGTTAAAATGGACTGGCAGCAGGGCGATGAGCAAAGCGAATGGATCCGGGTAGTAATGCCTGATGCCGGAGGTACTGACCGCGTTACACAAAACCGGGGGCATGTATTTATCCCGGAAGCCGGGGACCAGGTAATGGTCGGATTTGTACACCAGCATCCCGACCGGCCATTTGTAATGGGCGGTATCTTCCATGGCCGTACCGGCCTGGGGGGCAGTACCGATAACCGGGTTAAATCGATACAGACCCGCAGCGGCCACCGGATCATATTTACCGAAGATGAAAGTATCATCATCACCGATAAGAGCGGCAATGAAATCCACCTGGATACCACAGGAAGCAATATCACCATTACCGCGCCGGAAACAATGACCCTGAATTGTAAAAATATGTTCATCAACGTAGGGGAAAATATGACGACTAATGTCGGACAGAATAATTCACAGGCTATAGGTATGAACAATACCCAGAGCGTAGGTATGATGAAAACGACTACGGTACTTGGGGACACCAGTATGTTCATTACCGGTAAGCTGATGGAAATTATAGACGGAGATGTGCATAGCGAAACCAAAAAAGAACGTAACGAGCTGGCGCACCAGGATATAGAATTTACTTCCGGTAAAAGTATTCATAAAAATGCCCAATCTTTTGTGAAAAATAATAGTGGTGAAAAAAGTAAAAATTACTGATCATGTCCAGGACCAGGATTGTAAAAGGCAAATACACCAAAATTGTTGCCGGCGACTATAACATATCGGCCGAGGGCAATATTGTGTCTAATGCTATGACGGAAGTAAGGGAAATGGGTGAAACAGATGGTGTTTATTATGGTGCTTTTGAGCGCAAAGGAAGCACTGTAAATGAAGACTTCGATATCCATTTTTCGCTTAAAAAAGATAGTCCCTACAATACTGTAGTGCCTATGGGTATACTGGATTTTGAAGGCGAGTTTGAAAATGCATTTTTTGCCTTTAATTTTTCCCTGGTAATGAGTAATGTAGATAGCCTGAAGTTTGAAATACTGGATGCGGAGGGTAAAGAAATATTTGCGGTTACCAATTTACCTGAAATGGTTATTGTGGGTAGCAGGCACCCTAAGCTGGTACAGGATATAGCAAAAAAGAAACCGGTATTTGACCCGGTCAAACCTAAAAATACCTGGGAATGGAAGCCTCTGTTTGAAATGTACAATACGCCACCGGTAGATTATACAAAGATCGGCAGTTATGTATTGCTTTGGGATGGCTTTAATAACGAGGGCATATACGATAGCACCAATTTTAATAATAAAACCCTGACCGCAAAAGTGACCGGAGAAAAAGCCGGTGTTAAAAAAACAAAAGAAGTGACTTTCAGCACTTCTGGACAAAAGGCCGCCTGGGTGGATGTAAAGATAGATAAGAACAATAAAAAGATAGAAACGACATTGCGTGTGGAATTAGTAGATGGTGGAGCCAATGGTATAGACTGTGTGGAGCAGGACATAGACCCCGATCCGAAAGTGTATGTTGCGGCAAAAAGTTGTCCATGGGATAAAATACCGGCATCCGACATTCGCCCCGGCAATCCTATACTTAAATCCAGGACCAGAAGTTTTGCCGACCTGGAAAAACTGGCGATAGATGGCCTGAATTACCATTGGGGCCGGAATTCCGGCCATCAGGAGGCTAAGCATGTAAAGATCAGCAACGAGCCTTATGAGGTATATATTAATGCGGTCAATACAACGGAGCAGGCTATGGATGATGTAAGCCTGGTCTATAATACCAATGGCGACTGGATGCGTTCCGGTAATCCCGGATCTGCAACCTGGAGTCCTGTCTCCTGGATCGGTAATATGGTATCGCGGGAAGCTGTTTGTTATAATGTCGGTTATATAAAATATTCTAATGGCTGGGGCTATAGCCGGGAGCATGGGGAGGATCTGGAATTCAGTTTTACTGCAGCACATGAAATAGGCCATGAAATATTGAAGTCCTATGGTACTACTGTTTACTCTTATGGTCATAAAGGTAGTGTGAATTATGTGACACAAAGCCGGAAGGATGATGCGCCTGCTTACCCTGCAAGTGGAGAAATTGATATCATGCCTTATTATCCCGTCGATCCGCCCCATTCTGCTTTCAAGCGGTATGCAGCTGCGGAAAAGGATGTCCTGGGTTTGATTTGGCTCACTAAAATTACGGTACAATGAAGCATATAATTTTATTATCCACCATACTTTTTAATGCAGGTAACTGTAATTCAGATACCTTTAAACATTACCAGGGGTACATCTACCAGGCCAATGCGCCGATCGCCAACGCTATGGTTTTTGAGCAGAATGATCCCGACAATAAAACCTTTACGGACAAGAGGGGTTTCTTTACCTTAAAGAAGAAAGCAGCTGCGGTATCCATGTTTTTAATGGTCAGTAAGGGTGATATGCTAATTGATTCTATTCAAGTGATCCGTACATCGGGCGGAGAACAAATGAACTATTATTTTACGGAAGGACGAACAGATACCTTATTTATCGGGCAACAATAATTTGAAATCCTGGACCTAAAAGAGCGCTTACTATGTTTCATTATGTCAAAAACGGGGATACATTGGCCGGCCTGGCTACAGAGATAGGCCTCGAAAATCCTGTGTACCTTAAAGAATATAACAATGCACAATGCCTGCCGGATGATTTAATTAGAGAAGAACTGGAACCCGGTAAGCGTGTCCTGTTACCAAAGCTGACTGAAATAGAAAGATACAATGCCCTTAAAGATGCACCATTCCGGCTACCCCGGGCGAACCCCAACCTTAGCTGGAAGGCCAATCTGGATAAACGGAGTTATCATATAAAAGTTAATAACAGTATAGATGGCATAGAAACCGGTAGTTTTCAATATGAGGTACAATTGCAATTGCGTAAATCGGGTAATGACTACCGGCAGTTGAACTGGTTCCGTACCGACTATCAATTTGGTAAGACAAGTAAAATGGGCCAACTGGCAAAGGCTTGCAGCGAAGCGATCAACCCTTTGCTGATTACTATAGATGATGAAGGCATATTGCAGGAGATCGTTGTCGATAAAGTGGTACTGGAAAAATTGCCGGAAATACAGGCAGCTCTATGCGATGCCTTCCCCGATGCTTACGCAGCCGCTTATATAGAAGACCTGGCTTATGTATTACAACAACCACATTTAGTAAATCGTAGAATGAGACAGGATCCTTTTATCAAAACTTATTTTGCCCCGTTCAGGGCCCCGTTTGATAAAGGCCTTTCTTTTTTTTCGTTACAGCTATCACCCGCAATGCTACCCCTGCGCCTGCAACAGGTAGTGGCCACAACAGATTATACGGATACGATACCCCTTGCCCAATCTATGATAGAGGACCCGGCAAGTAGCCAGGGGCAATACTATGAAGGGAAATATTTATTGAGCGGGGAAGATGGCCGCATCTGCTCCGCTGCAGTACATACCCGTATCTATCATAAATACAGGCAGCAGGAAACTTATATAAAGCTGGAAGAACGATAGCGTAGTATAAACAACATTTACAGACATTATCATTATACTAATCAAAAAACGAAACATATGGCAGCATCTTCATCGGAACATACGGGCAAGCACCTGGTGATTCAAAAAGGCAAAGCCTGTTGTGATCAGGGGGATCAGTTTCCCCAATTTAAAGTGACTACGCATCAGAAACATTACTGGAATGATGAGTCCGGCAGTGCGGATAACCTGGCTGTTACCCATAAAGACCTGCAGTTTCAACCTTCAGGCCCCAGTTTTGGTAAATGCAAATTGCGGCCCACTTCCGGAGGCTATCTGCCTTGTGCCTATGCTCCTGCAGGTACCTGGGAGAAAACTTACGAATTGGTTAAAGTCATGGGGAATACCTGCCTTACAGAAATTTCTGAATTGAAATGCACTGTTGGCGGCACTATAAAAGTAAAAGATCATGGGCAACGTCCCGAGCTGAGCAAGCAAAATGTACAGCAGGCGGATAATACGACCATGGAACAGGTAAACCCCATGGTAAATATGGAAGATTATAAAGAACGTACAGACGATACGCAAGAGTACTATTAACTAAACTATTACAGGCTTTATGAAAGGTATTGCATCTATACGCGGAGAGAAATTGCCGAGGATCGACCAGGAGTATTTTTATGAAGTAGCTTCATTTTATCCCGGCACGGTTGTGAACAATGAGCAGGATATAAAATGGAAACTTTTTACCCAGGAAGCAAGTGGTCGCTGGCGGGAACTGCGGGGAACGCTGAAGCGTGGCCGCAGGGTTGCTTTTAAATTCCCGCAGCAATGGTATGGTAAGAAGCTCCTGGTGGAAGCGTTTATAAATAATCCAGAGATTAAGGAACCTCCGGGTATGATCGTAATGCCTGTTCCCGGTGAACGCAGTATCAAACGCATCAGTATATTCGATCGTAATGGCCAGCGATTTACCAAACCTCCGAAATACGGGCAGACCATTAAGGTAGAAATAGAAACAGTCAACATGTTGGGAGAGACCCTGAGCGTGGGGCTGTGGGAACGGGATACTGTTGCTTCAGCTGGCCATAGTGCCGCTGATAATGAAAACATCTGGGGAACAGATAAATCTTATAAAGTAACCGAAACTAATGGGATTGTTACCTTCAGTTTCGTACTGGATGCGGCTTGGGCGATCAAAGCCAACAGGAGCCTTTTTGAAGGCTCAACCCATGAGTACTACCTTTTAGTGAAAGGCTATGGTGCCGGCACAAAATATTCCCATCAACAGGAGGTGACCGATGCGGTGGTGCCTGCAGAAAATAATACAACACCGCAAGGTAGTGGCGCGGCGCCTAAACAGCCCCGTTTGCCTGCACGGCCGGCCCCGGCCGGCGGACAAAATCCGCAGGGCCCTTCAAATAATCCGCAAGCGCCTGCACCCGTACCAGTACAACAGCAGGCTACGATACCGGCATCAGGCGTCGGTGCTGATCCTGCACCTGTGGCAGGCGGGAAAAGTACGACAACGGTGGAAGAAGAAAAAGTAGAAGGCTTGACCGATGCTTATTTTGCCAAAAAAGAATTCACTAAAAAGACCGGAGAAAATGCGGCCACCTTTGAGTATGAAATTAAAAGTAATGGCAATAAAACAGGTACAGATGCAGAGAAGAAGAAGATTGCCGGCATTATCCTGAACAAGGCGGAAGTTAAAGCCTTGTCCGCAAAAAAAGAATATACTACTGAAGACGCTATTATACAGGCCCTCACTAAAAATGTTTATAATAATGGAGACAAAGTTACCTTCCAGACCTATAAACTGGGCCCTGAATTCAAAAAAATACAAAGTGCGCCGCTGGAAGATAAAGTTTACCTGGTGGCTACCGGCTACTTACTGGACGGAAAGCAGGCAACGATTACCATAAAAGAAAAAGACGGCATCCTGAAAGGAGCACCGGATGCGGTATTGTCCGTCTTCGAGATCACCGAACAGCAGATGGATGATCCTAAAGCTGTAATAACAGGTACGGAAAAAAATACATTCACAGGGACGATACAAAATGGTATGGCGAGAATCCCGGTGCAATTACGCCCTAAAGATGATGAAGCATTAAAGCAATGGAAGGAAAAACTGGCTAAAGGTAAGGAAGACGGAACCTATACTTACACATTTAACAGTGAAGGTGGAACACAGATCAGCGCGGACAATAAAAGCCGTCTTGCAGCTATTATCGTCTCCAATGCCAAAGGAGGCCTCAGGGGCAATCCTAAAATTGAGGACGGTAAAACCGCCTATGCCAAAGATGTGGAAGCAGTTTTGGAAACCAAAACGTACAATAAGGGTGAACAGGTCATCTTTAAATTGTATAAAAAAATACCGGAATTACTTTATTTAAGAGCGCAGGCACAAGGCGAAAAGCAGCATGATAAAGAATTTCTGAAGAAAGAGGGGGCTTACTTCCTTATTGGTAAGAAATGTCCGAGATGTGAAGCGGAAATAACATTAGCGGAAATTGAAGCTGCGTTTACTGTATATTCTAATCAGAAAGATTTCAGACAAAAAGTAATTGATAGTCTTAACAAATTTATAAAACAGAGAAAAGCAGAAGGTAAAGACCTACATTTAAATACCTGTTTAAGAAAAGCTCATTTTTTTGCGCAGGTGGCAACTGAAACTTTGGGCATACATGGCGACTGGACAGTTGAAGGATCTATGAATCACTCTGTTGAATCGGCTAAAAGTGCCTTTGGACAAAGGGCGCGGGATCTGGAAAGTGCGGGTCTTTTGGCCAGATATTGTAGGGAAAGGCCGCAAACTAGTTTGTACAATTACATGTACGCTAAAGGAAATGGATTTGATAACGGTAATGGCGTTGAATCTACTGGAGATGGTTGGAAATACAGGGGTAGAGGTTTGAAGCAAATTACTGGCAGGGGTAATTATAATATGATCTCCGGTGTGCTGAAAGAAATTTTTCCGGAAGAATATAATAAATTACCAGCAGCAAATGCAGGAGAAGAAAGATTGGAATCACATCCTGAAAAAGTTGAAGAAATAGATTACGCAGTAACAACGGCTATTGCCTATTGGGAAAAACACAAGATATGGGAACTTGCGGATACCATTACTTCAAAATCAAGCAGTGATAATGATTTTAAGAAAATAAGGCAAAAAGTTGTCGGCGAAAGCGGCTTTAAGTGGAAAGTCGCGAAAGAATACTTCCAGAAAACTTACGATGCATTTAGAGTCAGCGAATGTCAGCATGGAGATTCGGAAGAAGCTTGTACTCCGGATTGTTCTCAATGTTTTAATTACGCCGATGTTTGGGAAAATCCGCAAATAAGTAGTGATAACGGCGGAAAGAATAATAACAGATATGATAAAGGTTCAAGCAGGGGACATAAGGGGGTAGATATTTTGTCGGGACCTACCTATAAAAATGTACATTCAATAATGTGTGGTACTGTTGAGGCGCTTGTTGACTCTTTCGTTACTAATAAATATGGGGAGAAAAAGCTGGGGAATGTAGTTAATATAAAGTCTAAGGATAAGAACGGGAATACTGTTTATATACTATATTGCCATTTAGATAAAGTGCATGTTACGGTAGGGCAAAAGGTAAGTCATGGTCAATTAATCGCTCTTTCCGGATCTACAGGAAATGCTTCTGATGGTAGCCTGCCCAATGGAGTTCCCGGTAGAGGTATCAGCAAAGAGTACTGGCATGTCCATATAGAAGCTTGTTCAGATGGTGCCGGAGCTGTTACATTTTTTGGCAAAAACAGGTTGCAACCGGAAGATTATATGAAAACAAAATTTGATGCTAATGGAAATGCTGTTCAATAAGATGTTATACGCGGTAGGATTATTATTGTTGTTGTCCTGTAATGGCGCGGCAAAGAATAATAATGTCCAATCTATTTCTTATACTGAAGAGGTGAAATCTTCTGGTGCCGCTATTGATTTTTGGGATCAAAAATATTTCACAGGGTATAGTTTGGCCATTGATGCGTCAAATTTGTCTGACCATCCTTATTTCAGTTATTTAGATTGTAAGCATGAAGGTTATTTTACAGTCCACTTTGTTCCCAAGGAAACAGACTTACAATTATATTGGTCTGGCGAGTATTATAAAAAAGAAGATCTAAATACTTATGATTTCAAAAACGATAACCAAAGAATTGGATCTTTATTAAAGAATAATACAAATGCTTATAATGTTTTTGCCTATTGGGTAAAGGCAGAATATTTGCAACCTGACGATGGCTGTACTTTAGAAAATGTTTGGTTAAACAAAAATGCAATTGCTGAAATATACTTATTTAATGCAAAGAGTAAAAAATGGGAATTGGTTAAAAGAGAGTCATCTGACGTGCCGCCACCATATGTGAATGCTGAATTTTTTATTAAGCACTTTTCCAACTTATTTCCCGATAAAAATGAAAGCACAAAAGAAAAGAAGGATTATAGGGCTGATTTAAAAGGTGAGTGGGGGGTGAACTGTGAAGATGGCCTGACTACTTTTCGAATAAATGAAGATGAAGGAGTAATCTCATTATATGGTAATGCTATATACATAGATGTAAATGTGGAAAAATTATCGGATACTGAATATACATTAAAATTCAAAGGAATAGCAACGCAAAAAGACTGGGTAGACAATCCATTGAAAGTAACGGAGTCAAATATCTCAAGGGAAAAAATAATAGGTAAATTTTTCGTAAAACAAGATGGTAGCGTTGAGCTGCAATGGATAGGACTCTATAATGTAAAGAAGCAGAAAATAGATTATAGCGGCAATGATTTTTCTCTGATAAAAGAGAATGGAAATAAAAGCCCTGTCTTATTGAAAAAATGCTCATAATTAACATATTATGGCTGATTTTAACATGAAGCATATATCCTATTGCAGCTTTATTTTCTTGTTAAGTGCCTTACCTGGTATTGTACAAACAAAAAAGAATTATGGATCAATTGCTGAGTAAAAAAACAGGTCCCGTAATATTATTTGTCTTATTTCTTTTGATGGCCTGTAAAGGGGAAACCGGGGAACAGGCAGTAATAGCAACAGGAGAGAGAGTAGCTCCTGTAAAGGAGTTGAGCAAAAACGCGGTTCCGGGAATAACCGGCGATACACCACAAATCACAGCCGATAAAAGTTACCCGACCTGCGAAGCATTAATTGCAGATTTGGTAAAATCCAGTAATGCGCCGGCATTGAAAAACTTTAAAGCAGTTCAGAGCAGAACGCTTGATATAAATGCGGCAAAGATATCTGTGGAACTCTATGTAATCAATAATGTCTCGGAAGATCCTGAAGGGAAACCGGTCGAACATACTGTCGGATGGCTGGAATTTTTTCCTGCTACAGGAATACTACAGGATATAACCAATGACCCGGAGAGGCCGGAAACGTTGCAATATAATACCGCCATTTTACAAACCGCTGACTGGGATAAGCTATGCCCGATCCCACTGAAGAAAACTGAACGGCAATAGATGCCGTATTGCTTGTTTCCAAAGTGAATTTCCTTAAGCTTTATTTATTGGGTTTTGATTGAATGGTCCATATTGTCAGTCAGTTGTATATTATTTAAAATTATATAGTAGAATTACTACAAATTTGGAACTTTAAGCCTTTTAGTTTGGCATAGCTCAAACAGAAAATTATCTTTGTAGGTATCCCTTACAAGGTTAAATCCTTGATTTTGTTTAACAGTCTAATTATTAAAAATGGCAGAGAATAACGCGAGAGCCATACTAAAGTTTAATGGCGGTGAAGCCGCGAAGATTTTAAAATTGAATTATAGAGTAGGCAGGTCTGTAGATGTATCCGGGCGTGTAGCTTCAGATCCTTCTAACGCGATGATAAAGATCACGATTGAGGCGACCGATAAAACCGATATCCTGGAAAGTTTATTAAATGGTAAATATAAACCCACTAAAGGGGCTATAACGTTTAATAAATCGCATGAAGAAGGTACCCTGATCAGCCTGGAGTGGCAGAATGGTTATGTGATTGATCATGAACTGGAATTTGATGCGATAGATAGCCACTCTATGTATATAACATTTGTAGTGAGTGCAGAGCAAATTGTCTACGGAGATGCAGAATATAACGGCTTCTGGCCGGCTTAATAGGGAACTGATACAGTCTATGGTATAAAGAACCCGTTTATATTACTGTTTTTATAACAGATTTTGTTTTCTAATTAGAGCATTCGCAAAACTAAAACCGGATTGAACTACTATGATTAGAATAACGCTCATAAAGCCTTTACCGCTTACATCGTTTGCTAATGTAAACGTAAGTTGGTGTATTGGTGGGGCATTAATGAACAATTTTGCCTTTCAAAAAGAGGCAGGAATACAGGCTGATGTCAGGCAAAAATCTTTGCTATTGCCGGCCTTTATGCACCGGCTTGTTGTAAACAGAATAAGTAAGTATGATGCAATAGGCCATTCAGGGCCACGAAAGTGAGGTCACAGGGAATGTATTGTTAAGCAATACATTCCCTGTTTTGTTATATACTTAATGTATGGAGATCAGGCAATATATACCGGCAAAACTTTAACCAATGGCTCGCCCTGCCTTATGTAAATTCAGCAACAAAATACTTATTAAGAAAAACTAAAGCTTATGTTTCAGAATAGCGATAAAAATATTCCTTCCGGTACTACGCCCGATGTAAAAAATGCTATACAACAAGGTGGCGCGCAAGTGGCTACAGCTGCTGCAAACCAGGCTGTTGATGCAGCGGCTTCTGCTGGCGGTGAAAAAGTTTCGGAAGCGACTGACAAAGCAAAACAGGCAGCACAAACAGCTCAGCAGGCCGTTGCCTATGCCAGTACAGCGCAACAGCTGGCCGGAGGCCTGGATAGCAGCAATAGTTTAAGTCCAGGTACTTCAGGTACTTTTGTACCTCCGTCTTCCGGTATTGCTGCCGATTATACAGCACCACCGGCGTCACAAATGCCTTCAGCCGCCCAGAGCTTCGCGGCTATGGCTTCCGGTATGCTGGGCGTTTCACACCTCACTCAGTTAAAGATCGTGATTGATGGCCAGATCATCAGTCATTACAAGCAATTCCAGTTGTCACAAAGTGCTACAGAGCACCATCACTTTACCCTGGTCCTGGGACATGACGCCCTGGGAGCGGTCCAGGACCACAACCTGGAAGGAGTGCAGAAAATGCTGGGTAAGCGAATCACCGTGACTATGCTTTACCGGAATATTACCGGTAGCCCCGAACGTGATTTTGTAGGCGTCGTGACCAGGGTAAGTTTGGACCGCGAATTCGGTAATCATGGTAATATCGTGATCCAGGGCAGCAGTCCTACCGTGCTACTGGATGGCGCGCGCCACATACAAAGTTTTGGCGGGACCAGTCCGGCCAGCCTGAGCAGTATTGCGCAAGCGGTCCTGAAGGAAGGTATGGGGGATTACGATATCCGGGTAGATCCTCAATATGGCGAGCTGCCCTATACCTGCCAGTATAATGAAACCCACTATAATTTCCTGGCGCGCACAGCAGAAGCTTACGGGGAACAATTCTTCTACGATGGCAAAACACTGCATTTTGGTAAAATGCCGGATGGAGAACAGCCGATAAAACTGGTTTTCGGCAGAGATGTGGCAGAGATTGATGTAAGTATGAGCGTCATGCACGTTACTCCTATGTTTTATGGATATAATAGTAAAACAGACGAGCACTTAACCACGGGAAAAAGTACCGTTAGCCACACTGCGGCTTTGGGCAAAGAAGCACTGGGCATTTCTGAAGAAGTATTTACCAACCCGGCTTTACAGGTAGCGCCTTTAAACGCGCAAACCAATAAAGATGTCGAAATCGCCCAGAAAAGCGCTACCGGGTCCCGGGCGGTTAATGTATTTACCACATCAGGACGCACCACAGTACCTTTACTATATCCCGGTTGTATTATACAGATGGAAATGCGTAAAGCAGGTTCCAAAGACAGTACCCATTTTACAGAGTTGATGGTCATCGAGGTCAACCATTCCGTTGATACTATAGGCCACTACTCCGGTCATTTTGTTGCCATTGGTACGCAAACCGGTTTTATGCCGAAACCACGCTTTACAGTGCCGGTGGCACAGCCGCAGGTGGCTAAGGTAACCTCAAATACCGACCCCGATAACCAGGGGCGGGTACAGGTGCAGTTTAACTGGCAAAGCGGCGAAAGTAAGAGCGAATTTATCCGGGTTGCCTCTATAGATGCCGGCAGTAGCGGTGCCGTTGCCAAAAACAGGGGACTGGTGTTTATCCCGGAGGTAGACGATCAGGTGATGGTAGGCTTTGTCCATAACCATCCCGATATGCCTTATGTGATGCATGCCATGTTTACCGGCAAGACCGGCTCTGGTGGCGGTGATGGTAATAATATAAAAAGTATTACTATGAAAGGGGGCAGTACCATCACTTTTGATGAAGCGAAACAATCCATCACTATTTCAGACCCCAGTGGTAATACCGTGGTATTGGATGGCGATGGTGGTATCAGCCTTTCCAGCCCTAAATCTATCAGCCTTACTTCAAAAGATATCAGCATCATCGCCAGCAACAGCGTGACGATGAATGCGACCAATAACATATCCGCGGGTGCTAAAGCGGTAGGTGTCGCAGCCACCGCGGGCTTGGCGCTTTCCGGCAATGAAAGCAGCCTTACTGGCGCTGCTAAGTTGAGCATGAATTCCGCCTCTACCAGTATGCAGGGAGATGATGAAGTGAAGATCGGGGGTACGGCAATTATGATGTCGGGTAGTGGTGATGTAGGTATTAACGGAGCGTTGGTGAAAATAAATTCCTAGTTCAATACAAGCTAAAAGATCTGATAAATTATGATAGAAGCTTCGGTTGCACAGGAATTTTATAAACTCCGTGAGGAATGGCTTAAAATCGATAAAATTGATTCCTGGAAAATTGCCGTATGGGAAGCCGAATACCCGGATGTGGATATAATCGATAAATTCATGGAAGTAGAACGATCTCCCATAGGTATATTCGATGATGTCTTTTTCCGATTTGAATCCGTATATCCCGGTGAGGATAAAGCTTTCGCCGCTATGTTATGGAACGAATACCTGGAATGGTTTGAGCCGGTTGCCGACCCTGCAAAGGATATGATAAGCGCGCTCTTTGATGCCGGTTTACTTACAGGAGTTTATCGCCCAGAACGTGCTGTGTCGCCAACTATTGAGCATTTCTGGCAGGAACTGCTTCGCTTCCGTTCTATGATGAAAGGATTTGAAGCACACCTGGTACTCTATTTTCCTATTGTTCCTTACAATGATTATAAGCTTGGCGATTGGTTACAAAAAATAATGCACACTATTCCGGACGGGCTACGCCTGGTAACTATGGATTTCGCGCAAAATAAGCAGCTGCATCTGTATGATGAACACAAGAAAGGCGCTATTGCTTACCTGAGGCCGGTACTCAATATGCCTGCTGCCATTAACAATGAAATGAAGAAAGGCAGCAGTAATTATAATACCATAGATGTACATTCCCGGTACCGGCAGCAGATCATTGTGCTCATGGAAACAACTACGGTACCTAAAAATACCAAAACTGCAGCTGAAGTCAAAAAACTTTTACAGATCGCTACCGAGATTGGTACGCCTAATGCCGTGATCGGTAGCCTCCTCATTGCCGCACAGGCCAATTACGCGATCAATAAACTGGAGGAAAGTAATGCCTTTGCCGATAAAGCAATTGAGCAGGCGGAGGCAAAAATGGATGCCGATCCCAATTACTATCATATGTGGAAGACCTGCGTTATGATCAAAGCCGCGGTTTTTACAATGAATAAAGCCTGGAAAGAAGCATTAGTTCAATATGAAAAGCTGGCTGCGAAAGCTGCTGCTTTACAGGATGTCTATTATGCGATGGAGGCCCGTAGATTGGCCGCATTGATCTATTATGAACGCAAAGAGCATAACCTTGCTTTTGAATATTTATTACTGGCCCTTTTAGCCGGTGCCTATATGGACCTGGAGATGAGAAGGAATTCCCTTTTTATTCATGTGGCCTACCTGGCTTTAGAACTATGTGCCGCTGTGCGGCCAAAGCCGGTGTTGGAAGAGCTAAAATTGCAGATCGGGGATTGGCTGGGAGCAGATTGGGAAACTTTATTACAACAGGATGGAGTAGAAGAAGTAAAAACCAAAAGTAAAAAGGCGCTTTTTAACTTTAAAAACTAAAACTATGTCAGCAATAGCGAGTGCAGCGGGCAGCCCTGCAGTGAGAAAAGGCTTTGGAGAAATGTTCGCGGAGAAAAAAGACCAGCTGGACCATTTCCAGCGGGACCTGGCCAGCATATTGCCGGCCATGCCCGGGATGCCTGTTGCCAAATATTTTGACCTGGCCATAGGCATTGACGTACATTCTACCGTATTGCCTCCTTCACCAATGGCACCGGTACCGCATATTGGCATGGTTTTCGATATTATGGGCGCCATTATGAGCGCCATAGCGGCTGTAGTGCCGGCTCCTCCGCCCCCGCCGGAAGAAGGCCAGGAAGGGCCTAAAGTCAATAACCTAGCGGCAATCTGTTCTACTATTGTACATGCTATGAAGCCTACGGTGCAGGTGCACGGTCAGTGGGTCGCCAATGCCGGTACCGGTATTCAGCACCTCCCTGCCATTATTGCCCATGCCTCTTTCCCGGTAGTAGCGCCTATGGCCAGTTCTGAAATGTTTATGGGTAGCAGTACGGTGTTGGCCGATGGCGGCCCTTTTAGCACACAGTTTCACCCGGCGCTTTCCTGCAACCTGATCGGACTGCCGCCTAAACCGAGACTGAACAAAGCAAAAGTGCGGCCCAGCTTAATGGCGCCGACCTCAATGCTGTCTATTATCACCTCTGGAGGTGGCCCCGTACTGGCCGGTGGCCCGCCTACCATAGACCTTTTCCAGCTGGGCATCAAGATCGCGCTTAAAGGCATGGGTAAGCTTTGGAAAAAAAGCGGGGACGCTATGCAAAGTGTGATCGATAATATAAAGCCTAAAAAACCAAAACTGGCCGCTATCCTGCAACCGGTAAAATGCCGCCTGTTTGGCGAACCTGTAGATGCGGCTACCGGCAGGGTATATAGCACTAATACCGATATAGAACTACCGGGGCCTATACCTTTTGTATGGCAAAGGACCTATTACAGCGATGCGGAAGTCAAAGGCCCTTTGGGCTATAACTGGCATCATTCTTACAATATGGGCCTCTATGACCTGGGCAATGGCTTTGCTTCCTTACGACTTAGTGATGGCCGCGAAACCGTAGTGCCTTTACTGGCCGAAGGCGATATGTACTTCAATCGTAAAGAAAGGTCGCGTTTTAGCAAAGATGCCAAAGGTTACCTGTTTACCGATGAGTCCGGGCTGCTGCACCGCTTTCACGGTCCTCAAAACCGGGAAGGCTACCGCATGCTTTCCGAGGTAAGTACCCGCGAAGGGTTTAAGCTGCAATTCTTTTACACATCTGCAGGAGACCTGGCTAAAGTAATTGATAGCAGGGGGCAGGAATTGTTTTTCGAAACTGGTGAGCAAGGTTTTATTGATCGTATTTATACCTATGCAGATGGAAAGATGCTGCCCCTGATCCACTATCAATACGATGAGCTGGGAAATATGGTCTATATCAAAGATGTGATCGGTGCGGAGAAAACTTTTCATTATAAAGGTCATTTGCTGGTACGCCTGAAAAACCAGACCGGCCAGAATTTCCATTGGGAATATGAAGGCAGCGGTGATGCGGCCAAATGTATTCATACCTGGGGCGATGGCGGCATACTGGAATACTGGACCGAATATAAGCCGGGGCACACCATTACCCGGAACAGTACCGGGCATATCGCCCATTACTTCCATGACGCGCAAAGCCTTATTTATAAAACGATTGATGAAAACGGCGGGGTAAGCTACCAGACCTATAACCATTACCAGGAGCTTATTCTGAGCGTAGACCCGGAAGGGCTCAGCCGTAAGTTTGACTATAATAGCTTTGGTCAACTGGTACAAAGTATAGATGAAAATGCCGCGACCACCAGGTATACTTATGATGCGGATCAGAACCTTGTAAAGATCAATACACCGGGAGGAAGAACGATAGTATGGGAATATGATGAACTGGGCCGGGTGATCCGTAAAATCTCTGCGGATGGTAGTGAGCTCAATTATCTATATGAAGGAGCCACGCTGAAAAGTATTAGTGATGCTGCCGGCAATACCTTTTACTTGTTTTTTGACCAGCGCCATCAGCTAGTGCAGCTGACCTATCCCAATGGGGTATTCCGGCAATGGGAATACGACGATATGGGTAATGTGATCAAAGAGCGGGATATCAAAGGTAACCGTACTTTTTACCGTTATGATGCTGCCGGTAATGTGATTTATATAGCGGAACCCGATGGCAATGAACATTATTTTGAATACGATACATCCTATAATATTATTTCGGCTAAAGATGACCTGCATGAAGTACAGTTCCGCTATGGCAGCCTGGGCGTGCTGAAAAGCCGAACGCAGAACGGCAGGACAGTCAGGTTTGATTATGATACCGAACTGCAACTCAAAGCGATCAGTAATGAAGCCGGTGAAGTTTATCGCTTCGCTTTGGACGGCCTGGGTAACGTGGTAAGCGAATGGGGCTTTGACGGCCTGCAGCGCCGCTATGAAAGAGATGGTAAGGGTAGGGTGCAAAAGGTATTACGACCAGCCGGAAAATGGAGCAGCTATAGTTATGATGGTACAGGCAATGTGATCGCTGAACGGCATAGCGACAATAGCGGGGCGGCATATCAATACGACAAAGACGGCCTGCTGATCGCGGCGATGAACGAAGTAAGCCGCATCAGCCTGGAAAGAGATAGTGCCGGAAGGGTAATTAAAGAAACACAAGGCGCACATAGTATTACACGTACTTATGATGCCAGGGGTAATGCAAGCCATATCGCGAGCAGCCTGGGGGCGGCTATAGACCTGGAATATAACAACTTTGGGCAGGTGGCCCAGATGCGCAGCCGCGACTGGCAGGCAGCTTGGCAGTATGATGAAAGTGGGCTGGAAATACAAAGAGCCCTGAGTGGATCAGTACTGGTTAAAACAGAAAGAGACCAGCTTGGCCGGGTGAGTAAGCGTAGTATAGGCGCCCGCAATATAGAGCAGTCAAAGCAAAGTTATCAATGGGGCAAGGGCAACCGCCTGCAGCGCATTGTCAACGAGCTTAGCCGTGCAAGTACCCAGTTTGAATACGATTCCTGGGACAACCTGGTGAGTGGTAGCTATACCGACAACAACGGGACCGAAATAATTTACAAAGCCCCGGACGCGCTTGGTAACCTGTTTAAGACACCTGAGCATAAAGACCGGCAATATGATAAAGGAGGTAAGCTTTTAAAAGACGAGCAGTACCATTACCACTATGATGGGGAGGGGAACCTGGTGTTTAAAGAATTTATCCGTAGCGCTTATCCCGCGGTGTTCAATAAGTCTTTGCTGGAAGACCGTTATGGGATCAAGCTCAAGGGTAGTGGTAGCGGCTGGCAATATGAATGGGCGGGCAATGGCATGCTGCAATCCGTGATTTTGCCACAAGGCGGTACCGTTGATTTTGCATATGATCCATTGGGCAGAAGAATTGCCAAGCAGTATAAAGGTAAAGTGACCCGTTGGCTTTGGGACGGTAATGTACCGCTGCATGAGTGGGCTTATGAAGGAGCATTTCCGCCGGCCTTAAGCATCGACAGCAGCAATACGCTTAAAGAAGATAAGGAACCAGTTGACAACCTCGTTACCTGGATTTTTGAAGAGAATAGTTTTGTACCTTGTGCTAAGATAGCAGGGGCAGAGGAGTACAGTATTGTAAGTGATTATTTAGGTACGCCTACCCATGCCTATGATGCGGATGGAGGAAAGGTTTGGGAGCGGGAACTGGACATTTATGGCACAGTAAGAAAAGGGAACAACGAGTTTATTCCATTCCTTTACCAGGGCCAATATATGGACAAGGAAACAGGGCTGGCTTATAACCGGTTCCGGTATTATGATCCGGAAAACGGCATTTATGTTAGCAGTGATCCTTCGGGTCTTAATGGTGGTTATAATGGCTACGCCTATGTGCCGGACAGTAATTTCTGGTTAGACGTTTTTGGCTTGCATCACGGGATGGAAGGTGAAGTGGTAAGAGACGGAAAGAGCTTAGGCAAAAAACCTTATAAAAGCGGGGGGACAAAAGGTAAGAAAAATCAATATGAGGCGTTGAAAACCCATACAGAACGTAAATTTATCGACGATGTGGTTGGTGACCTGGAACCGGGAGATCACCTGAAAATGAGTGGAGAATTAAATCCATGCCGTCCCGGGTGTCAACCGGCAATCAGGGATGTAGTCTACACCCAGGATGTGACCGCAGAATATAAAGCTACTTCAACAGGAAAAACGTATTCCTGGAAGAAGGATGGTAAATTGGTTTATCAGACAGAGGTTGATATACATGGGAAAGCAAGAATATTTAAATATAATATGGAAGCGAAGAAGATAAGAAGGGTAGAAGTTAAAGCAAAACATCACTAAAAATAAATAAATGACTATAGCTGAATTTAAAGAAAAATTAGAGACGATTTATCAGACCTTGTTCAATAATGAATTAGTAAATAATGGTAATGCTTATTTTGAGGTCATCAATAAGTTTGTAGATTCCCTGCCGGGGAGAAAAAGTGACTTTTTTCTATCCTTTGAAGAGAATGGGGAAGAGGTAATATTTGCTTTGGCCAGCCGTGATGCTGATCTTTTCATGGTAAAGAAAAAGGAACTTGAAGAGGATCCGATTGTTTCTATAAAAGAAGAAGGAAATTGGACCTCTTATGAATTTAACCTGACTACTTTGCTCATCACTGAATATGTGGGTTGGCTATCCTCGCAGACAGATAACAAGTTCAGGATACAATTCAGCGGTTACGGCATATTAGTGCCGGTAAAAAAGAGTTGGAGCCAGTTCTTCAATCCCTTTAGTTATCCGGATAAGGTCTGGATCGGGAAAGAAATAAAATCAGTGATCTTAATTCAGAACGAAACCAGTACCCTGACCTGTATTACCAATGATGCGGCAACATTAATACAGGCGCAGCAATTAATTGAGGAAAAGTAAGTTATATGCACGAAAAAATAAGGATCATAAAAAAGGAGATCGCGGAAGAGAGTCTGAGCGTACTCTTTGACATTGGGATTATAAATAAAACTATGCCGGCTGAATTTTCTTTAGAGGACCCCGGTTCCTCAATAGAAAATTATAATGAGCTGTTGCAGAAGGGGGAGGAAACCCTGGAAATATTGTATTATAAAAATGAAATTGCAAGAATAACAGAGGAGATCGCGGTAGAAATCACAGAGAGCGCTTATGAAGGAGATTTTAGGGCAGGAGAGTATGCCAATCTTGTAGAGGACCTTACTGTATCCGGGTTTCACTTTTTTGAAGAAGATATAATCATTGTCTTTGTAGCCCCGGAAATTTTCAGCAACAATACGATCAATGTCCAGCTTGATTATTCCCTGGAAATACAAGACCTTAGTATTGATATGTAGCAAGATTTATGCTAAAATTATGGTAGCATTTAAGGGATTCCTTTAATTAAAGCCGAAAAACAAAACCGAAGAAAAAATATGTCGCTTAGAGATGTTTTAATAACCATCAGTAACCAGACCACCGGTGGAAAATACTGGGCCAGCTCTTATCCCATGCGGGATATCAACGGTGACTATAGAGAAGATTCTTATAGTGTGCCTGTATATAAGGTGTTTATTTCAGGTACCGATGCCAGGGGCAATAAAGTGGTGAAATCCTGGTCGGCGTTGAGGTTTATGCCTTATTGGAATGATCCCAAAAAACCGGTGAAGTCCTATAAAACAAGAGGCTTTGTAGTTTCGGGCTTAAACCAATTTCCCAAACAGGCCACCCGCAATTATTTGCGTGGTTATACGCTTCATAGCAGGTACTCTGAATACCAGGGCGCTATCCAGCTGAAAGGCAATTTCCTGGTCCATGCCGGCCCCAGGACCTTGTCCGAGATGGGCTTTGGTGGAGCCGGTTGTGTAGAGATCGTAGGTAATTTTAATGATTTTAAAAAAGATATCCTGATGCTGGCCAATTGTAATGCCAGCGACCTGCATGCCGGTATGGAGCAAGTTGCCAAAGCCGGTAAGCTCTTTGTAGAAATTCTACAGGCAGCTACACCTGTGGTTAAACCGGACGGGTATTTTTATTAATGAAGACTATGAAAAAGATAACGCTTTTTTTACTGTTGTTTTTGGCGCTGGCCTGGACCGCTAAAGTACAGGCACAAACTTTTACTACAAGCCTGGATAGTCTTGTGGCCACCTTTGAAATAAAAAATAAAAAAGCGATACAGGTGCAGCCCAATACTGCAACCTCAAAGTTTTTAGCGCAGCAAAATGCAGCGGACTTACTGTATACACTGGATAATTTCTTCTCTTCTGGTCAATACCGGGAAGACAAGTCAATCAAAATCAGGCAATACATGGTCCATGCAAAGTGCTGGAACGATGGCATTGTTGCAGACTCTTTTTTATCCGTAATATATATCCTTGATATTCCTGATGCCGCTGCTTATAATGAAAGATTAAAGACAGATACCTTCTTAAGGATAAAATCCGGGCCCTCTAAAGTCCCGGAACAATTCTACATTAACGCTTTAGATGGGCAACGTGTGATCCTCGTTTCCCTTTATTCACCATTACACAGGGATGAGGCCGCCGCTAAACGCAGACAGGAGCATGTTTATACCTACCTGGATTGGCTCAGGGAGCAATACCTTTAATCATATTAATATGTAGGTAAGTGCCCAGGTGAAATGATTAAATTGTCAAATTTTCAAACGTATTTGGAAATTGAGTTAATTGTTTCGATCTTTGGCACTTAGCCTTATATATTAAAATATGAAAAAATTATTACTCTCTTTTTGTTTGTTTTCCGGTTCCCTATTTTATACAGCAACACTTCAGGCACAAATTAAAGTACCCAAAGGCGCCACAGAGTTAAAAAAGAGTCCTGCGAACGGTGGTATGATGAAACGCGTTATGTTTAAGCAGGATACGGATAAAAAAGAGGATTATGTTACGGTCATTGCTGCAAAAGATAAGCCTACTGAAGAGGTGAAAATACTTTTCTATCAATCAAAAGAAAAAAAGCTGTTGACGCTTGACCTGATGCCTGCCGGAGAAAAGGAAATCTTAATGTTCCCGCTAAGAGTGGTCAAAAATGAGCTTGAGTTTTCATATGGCATGAATGGCAATAAGAACTTTGCCCGTTTTGTACGCCTGGCTTATGACAGTACTTTAAACCAATTGGCGGTAGTGACCTATGAAACTTATATCAAAGAAAATGATATGTCGACGCTGAAAGCCTATAACCTGCGTAGCGGTGAGTTTAAGATCACGTACAATAATTTAGATAATAGTGCCAACCAGATCCACCGCTCTGCTAAATTCGGTACCCAAAAAGTGGCAACCGTAACTATAGAGCAGCTGAATGATGCCTTTTTTGACAGCCTGGACCAGATTATGCTGGCAAAAGAAATGGAAGTGCCTAAAAGCGAAAAAGAAGCAATCAAAGAACAACCAAAGGTTAAGTCTAAAACCGGTAAAAAGAAGAAAAAATAATACTTCAGTTTTATTGTTCCATAAAAAGAGGATGAAAACATGTTTTCATCCTCTTTTTTATAATATCTGGATATTAACGGATAATAACCTCGATGACTACCGTTTCTTTATAATACTCGTTGATGTTTTGCTTAATAGTGTCTTTGGCAAAATGTAATTCCTGCTTTAGTGGTGCAACAGAGGTGCCCAAAGTAAGCCGGCCATTTCTAAGACTCAGCTCACTGGTATACCGGGCTATGGTTTTGCCTACTATAGTTTCCCAGTCCCGGCGCAGCCTTATCTCGTGGATACGCTGTTTCCAGCCACTGCTTTCCATGACCTGTTTTAAGGCATCCGTTATCGAAATCGCTCCCATGCTTCAAAATTAGGCTTTTTATAAATATACATTTGAAGGTTTTCGCAGATTGTTTAATTTTGTGCGCCTATGACGATACTGTATAATATATTATTATTTGCAGTCACCATTCTTGGTGGCTTATTGCCTATAATGTATCGCCGGTGGACAGATAACAAAATGAATTACCTGCTCACCTTTTCCGGGGCCTATTTGCTGAGTGTGACCATGTTGCACCTGGTGCCGGAGTCTGCCGCTGAGCTTGGCTTCTCAATGGGGGCCTATATGCTGGCAGGCTTTTTCCTGCAGCAGTTCCTGCAAAAATTTACCCATGGGGTAGAGCATGGGCACGCGCATGTCGGTCACGATCATCATCATATCCCCGCGCTAAGCCTTATCGTAGGTATGGCGGTACATGCCTTTGCCGAAGGAGTACCCTTAGGGGCTACTTACCATGACGGTAGTACGGTACCGGCTTTATATATTGCCATTGCTTTACATAAGCTGCCCGAAGCCATGTTGATCGCTTCTTTATTGATCCATAATAAGAACAGGAGGGGTAAGGTATTTGGTTTACTCGCTTTATTCGCCGCTCTAAGCCCTGCCTCCAGCTTGCTAACCCATTATTTTGGAGTCAGTATCGCAGGATTCCAGAGAGTATTGCCTTATATTATCGCGATGGTTACGGGTTCTTTTTTGCATATCGGTACCACTATATTCTATGAAAGCGGTAATAAGTTACATGCGATTTCCTGGAAGAAATGGGCATTAACCCTGTCGGCCATTGCCCTTGCATTATTGACCACCTTTATAAGTCACGATCATAATGCGCACGATCATGCGCCGGTTCACCAGCACGCGCATTAGTTCACCGAGTTATTAATCCCTTTTGCCGAAACTGCTTTTTATACCCGGATTTCTGTAGGTACTTTTACATAAGTATTAAATTCAGACTTTATGGCACAGTTACATTCCATTCGTGAGCGGCAGGCAGTACCCGCTTCCCGCGCTGCAACGATCGCTAAAGGCGCCTTATTCCTGGTCATCGGATCTGCCGTTTTATTGCACCAGATCCCGGAAACCCGGCACCTGATGCCCGACTGGTTGTTTGGGGTACACAGCCTGCTTATTTTGATCGGTATTTATAAGGGAATAAAAAGTAATTTTAGCAGCATTTCCTGGCTGGTGTTGATCATCATAGGTGCTATGATAGGGGCACACCACTTTGATGTAGCGGATGCCAATACGATATTTTTGTATGGTATACCTTTGGGTCTGATCGCCCTGGGTTTGTTTATCATTTTTAATAAACGATAGTATGGAAACTAGTAATTCAGAAAATAAAGGTTACTATTCAGCTCCTGCGGGGAAAGTGCCCCAGGGCACTAATGGCAACAATAACAATAACCGAATCTTAGGTATTGTGGTTATAGTGATTGGTATGCTCATGTTGGTGCGGGCTACAGATATTATTGATTACCCGATCCTGGAAAAACTGATCTCTTTCCCGGTTTTCCTGATCCTGCTCGCACTGGGCCTGGGTTATAAAAATAAATTTGAGGTCGGTGCCTGGGTCTTTTTACTGGGTGCAGGGGTTTATTTCCTGTTGCGGAAATTTGATTACAATGCCGGCAGGTATGCGTTCCCTTTAGTGCTTATTACCATAGGTTTATTTGTATTGGCCAAAAACCGGCAAAAATCGAACCGGCTGGAAGACCGCATCAATCCGGGGGGCGATAATCCTGATCCGGTAAACTATCCGGAAATTCCTTATACTAATCCCCGCCAGGATTATGCCGGTGCGGCTTATCAGCCGGGCTACGATCCGCAGGGAGAATTTGTAAAAATTGATTCCATCTTTTCCGGCAATGAAAGGGTTGTATTGTCGTCCAACTTTAGAGGCGGGAAAGTCGGTACTATATTCGGCGGTGTAGTGCTGGATTGCAAAGCCGCACAGATACAGCAGGATATCGTAATTGATATTTACTCCGTTTTCGGCAGCGTAGAACTGATCTTCCCGGCCAATTGGCGGGTGATCAATGAAACCACTACAATTTTTGGTGCTGTTGAAGATAAACGCCGTCTGGTAAACAGTACCGGTATCGAACGTAGAGTGATCATCACCGGCTTTACGCTGTTTGGTGGAGTGGAAATTAAAAACCTGTAAGTGCCTTGAAGAACCAGTTTAGCATATGGCGTTTGAATATGACAGTGGTTTTTTCCATTGTGGTATTGGCCTTGCTCGAAATAAGCTTTTTGGTTTATATCGGGTTTGCTGACTGGAAATTTACTTCCATGCTGATGGTACAGGCTAATGTGGTACTTTATGCGCTCTATGTAGCTTCTACCCAAAGCAGCTTTACTATCCTTAAAAGCAACTCTGCGATTGTGGTGGTGGCCCGGCAGCTGATCTTTGCGGTAATATACGCCTTTTTGCTCATCTGGTTATGGGAGTTTTTGTACAGGGACCGTATCCGGATACCCATTCCGGGCTCCACTTTTTACCTGGTTCTATTTGTTAGCTGGGTATTGTTGAGCGCCCTGGGGCTCGTTCACTTCCTGGTAAGTTGTATTATAGAGCAGGAACAGCGTATACTCCTGGAAAACGGGGTACAGGAACTCAAAAATGAAGCTGAACTGTTTAAATTAAGACAACAATTACATCCTCATTTTTTGTTCAACAGCCTGAATTCCATTAACGCGTTGATCGGTGTGGACCCTAAACTGGCCCGTACCATGCTTATGAAGCTCTCTTCCTTCCTTAGGCAAACTATACGCAAAGAAGATAACCGCCTGGTGTCCTTATCGGCGGAACTCGAAGAGCTGGACCTGTACCTTGATATTGAAAAAGTAAGGTTTGGCGATCGCCTGGTGATCCTGAAGGATATCCCGCAAGGGCTTGAGGGTAAAGAGATCCCGCCTTTTTTACTGCAACCCCTGGTTGAAAACGCTATCAAATTTGGCTTATATGATACCCTGGGTGAAGTAATTATAGCCATAACCCTGAGAGAAGATGATCATTTTTATAAATTTGAGATCAGTAATCCTTTCGATCGGAATAGTGTAGCACCTAAAGGTACTGGTTTTGGCCTGAGTGGGGTGTCCCGGAGGCTCTACCTCTTATATGCCCGGAATGATCTTTTACAATTGACCAAAAGCCCGGGAAAAGGCAATGATGAGGTGGACATCTATATAGCTACCTTAATGATCCCGGTTGAAAAAAACGCAGAAAATTAATCTCCAATATGCTGAAATGTATTATTATAGACGATGAGCCGCTTGCCCGCTCTTTGATGCGGGAAATGCTGGAACCGCTTGAACTGGTGCAGATCGTTGATGAGTGTGCCAACGGTTTTGAAGGATTAAAAAGTGTGCAGACCCATCAGCCGGACCTGATCTTCCTGGACGTGCAAATGCCCAAGATCAACGGGTTCGAAATGCTGGAACTGATAGAGAACCCACCGGCTGTGATCTTCGTTACGGCATTTGATGAGTACGCGGTACAGGCCTTTGATGTCAATGCGATTGATTATTTATTGAAACCTATAGAGCCGGCACGTTTAGAAAAAGCTATAGCGAAAGTGGCGCAACAGCAAGCTAAAGGAGTGGTAAAACCGGTAGAGCAGGCCCCGCACATCATGCTGCCGGAGCAGACGCAAAGGGTAGTGGTGAAAGAGCAGGGAGAGATTAAGATCATCCCTCTGGATAAAATATTGTTCCTGGAGGCCGCGGATGATTATGTAAAGGTGCACACCAAGGAAAAGTATTTTTTGAAATACCAGACCATGTCGCGTTTTGAACAACAGCTTCCGGCACAACAATTTGTAAGGATTCACCGTTCTTATATCGTTAACGTCAGCTTTGTGAATAAAATAGAGCTGCTGGAAAAAGAACAATACACTGTTCTGTTAAATAATGGCCAAAATGTTCCGGTAAGCAAGTCTGGGTATGCCAAACTGAAAACTTTCTTGGGCATTTAGGGGTCAAAACCTAATTTTGCCAAAACTTAATAACCATGCTCAAAAAAACGTCATTACTGTTTTTCTTTAATATCCTGTCTTTATTGGTTTTTGCACAAAGAAAAGTGAGTATTAGTGGTTATTTGAAAGAAGCGGCAACGGGCGAAAATATGATCGGCGCTACTTTGTATGTGGACGAGTTGCAGGATGGTGCTGCTACTAATGCGTATGGATTTTATTCCTTTAGTGTAAAGCCCGGTACCTATACCTTACGCTTCACTTACATGGGCTTCAAAGACGAAGTGTATACCGTCAATTTACAAAATGATACTACAATCAACGTAGACATGAAATCCACTAACTCTAATGAGTTGGAAGGGGTAGTGGTGACCGGTGAGCGTGCTGATAAGAATGTAAGCAGTACCCAGATGGGAACCATCGGTTTAACTACAGAAAAAATTAAGAAACTACCTGTCGTCTTTGGGGAGTCGGATGTACTTAAGGCGATTCAATTATTACCCGGTGTTCAGTCTTCCGGTGAAGGCCAGGCCGGCTTTTATGTAAGAGGCGGTGGCCCGGATCAAAACCTGGTATTGCTCGATGAGGCGGTTGTTTATAATACCGGGCACCTGTTTGGCTTCTTTTCCATCTTCAATTCCGATGCGATCAAGAACGTAAACCTGATTAAAGGGGGTGCCCCGGCTAACTATGGCGGACGCCTTTCTTCTGTTTTGGACGTGAACATGAAAGACGGTAATATGAAGCAATTTGAAGGCGAAGGTGGTATCGGCCTGATCGCTTCCCGGCTTACCCTGCAGGGACCTATTGTGAAAGATAAAGGTTCTTTTATGATCTCCGGCCGCAGAACCTATATAGATGTGCTCACTAAGCCATTTTTGAAAGGTAATGCGCAAGGCAGCGGATATTATTTTTATGATGCCAACCTGAAAGCGAATTATATTTTAGGGAAAAAAGACCGTTTGTACCTGAGTGGTTATTTTGGCCAGGACGTATTTACCTTTAACAGTAAGAGCGGCGATTTTAATGTGAAAATGCCCTGGGGAAACGCGACCTCAACCCTGCGCTGGAACCACCAATTTAATGGCAAGCTTTTCATGAACGTATCCGCGATCTACAATAAATACGATTTTGAATTCCGTGGCGGTCAAAAAGATATGAGCATCGCTCTTTCTTCCGGTATCAGGGATTGGAATGGTAAGATAGACTTCGATTACTTCTCCAGTTTCGGGCACGATTTTAAGTTCGGGATGAACTATACTTATCATACTTTTATCCCGAGCCAGGTCAGCGGTAGCTCCGGTGATTCGATGTTCATGCCGGCTAACCCGTTTACAAAATATGCCCATGAATCCGCTATCTATATCACTGATGAATTTAACCTGGGTAAGCGGCTGAAAATAAATGCCGGTTTACGTTACTCCATGTTCCAGCAGGTAGGGCCTTATGCCAACTATACTTATGATAAGAATGGCAATAAGCTGGATAGTACGGTATGGGGAAGTGGTCAGCTGGTAAAAACCTATGGGGGATTTGAACCCCGCATATCGGGAAGGTTTACCATTAACGAGGTATCTTCTTTAAAAGCTTCTGTAGGCCGGAGTATGCAGTACATCCACCTGGTATCTAATAACGGTAGTACTTTGCCAACCGATGTCTGGATGCCAAGCTCCATGATCGTGCAACCGCAAAAAGCCTGGCAATATGCTTTAGGCTATTTCAGGAATTTTAATGATAACGCGATTGAAACCTCCGTGGAAGTGTATTATAAAGACCTTAAAAACCAGCTGGAATACCGGGAAGGTTATACCCCCAGCAACTTCAGAGATCCAGAAGTAGACCTGGTAAATGGGGAAGGACAGGCTTATGGCGCGGAGTTTTTCGTGAATAAAACAAAGGGTAATTTTACCGGCTGGATCGGTTATACCCTTTCCTGGACCAACAGGCGTTTTGAAATGTTGAATAGCGGGAAAGTATTCCCGGCAAAATATGACCGCAGGCATGACCTGTCTATCGTGGCCAATTATGAATTCAATAAAAAGCTGAACGCTTCCGCAGTATTTGTATTCGGTACCGGTAACGCGATCACCTTACCTACGGGTTTGTATTATGTAGACGGAAAACTGGTGCAGGACTTCAGCGAGATCAATCAATACCGTATCTTCCCTTATCACAGACTAGATTTATCGCTGAACTGGACGCCGCGTGCCAACAGTACCCGCAGGATAAAAGGGACCTGGGCATTCTCTATATACAACGTGTACAGCCGCCTGAACCCCTACCTGCTTTATGTAAGCACAGAAGGAAGCTTGCAGCAAGGTACCAAGGTCACGGTAAAACAGGTTTCTATTTTCCCGATCCTGCCAAGTATCACGTATAACTTTAAATTCTAAAGAGCAATAAAGCCGGCATTTCGTGCCGGCTTTATTATTGGATTATAGTACAAAATCCGGAAGCGTATTATTGGATAAGGGTATGACAGAATATCCCGGTGGCTACGGCAACATTCAAAGATTCGGCATCCGGCCCGATGCGGTCAATGGTCAGCTGGTGCTGTACCAGGGCCTTCACTTCTTCGGATATACCTTTACTTTCATTACCCATGATAATGAATCCTGGTGCATATTTTTGTGCTGCATTCAATGAAGTACCGCCTAATATAGCTGCATAGCTGGGTGTTTCCGGCCTCGCTTGCAGGAAAGCTACCAGGTCTGTATACACACAATGTACCCGGAGCAGGCTGCCCATAGTAGATTGGATCACCTTAGGGTTAAATTGTTCCACGCAATCCGGGGAGCAAATAATGGTTTTGATCCCAAACCAATCCGCGGTCCTGATGATCGTTCCCAGGTTACCCGGGTCCTGTACTTTATCCAGCATTAGGGTCCAGGTACCTTTTCCTGTTTCTACCATCATATCTTTATGTTGCGGCATCTTCGCGACCAGTAATACCTGGTTGGGTGTTTTAAACCCCGATATTTTTTCAAAATCTTCTTCTGTAGCGATCAGGCATTGTTGGGTATCATATGCTTTGCGCAGTTCAGCATTTTGATCGAACCAGGTTTGCAAAGCCACTATATATTCAAGGTTCGCGCCCTGCTGCAGCCACTCTGCAGCGTTTTTGAGCCCTTCAACAATATAGGCCTGGTGTGCTTTCCGGAATTTGATCTGGGAAAGAGAACGGATGTATTTGATCTGGTTTTTACTGATTGCTTGCATGGAGCACAAAAATAACATTAGTTTTTTTGAATTGCTGCAAAATGAAAGTGCCGGGCCTGTTTTATCTGGCAAACTCCAGACTGGGGAACAGGTCATAAGTCAGGCCGATGCCCCAATGGCTGATATTATCTACAAAACGGTAATTGTAGGAGTCGTGACCAAAGGCCAGCTTGGCATAAATGCCTACATTGCTTTTATGATAGATGGCCGGGATAATTTCTATCCTCGGGCGGGTGACCGAGGGATGTGGTTTGTATAAATATTCATAGTTCACATTCAGTTTCACCCGGTCTATGTAGCCTGGCTTTCGAAACCTATGCATATATTCAAAATTGAGGTGAAATAAATTTTTACCGTATAAAAGGATATCATTTTCACTATAACCGCCAATAGGGATCATATACAGTAAATGGTCGTGGTACCGGGTCCAGCCGGCTTCTGCCGAGCACCAGCTAAGCGCATAGTCATTTTTAACCCTAAAGACCTGTAAATATTTGACCATTATCTCTGTATAGTTGGTGGAGAAATTGCCGCTTTTCCTGTTGAGCAGGGCTGCGAGGTCCGTGTTGTCATCAATGTGCTGATACAGGCTGTCTGCAGCCGGTGTACCATCGATCAGGTGTTCGTCAAATGCAGCGCCCGACTGGCCATTGGAGAAATGCCCTGTTTCAAAAGATATGGCAATATACTTAAGGTTTATCTCGTCTATATCGCCGAATTCGTTGGCTTTGTTTAACGAAAATAAATGCTGGTAACCGATGCCTATCTTATAAGAAGGTGTTTTTACCGGCATAGAAGCATCATTGAACATACGCAGCTGCGGCCGGAAACTGGCATAGGCGGCATGGGTAGCCTTTTTCAATTTTTCGCCGAAAGGTGCATCCGCTGCAGCTTTGGGTTCTTTCATGTTTTTATAGATAGTATTGAAAAAAGGTAATTTAACCGTGGGCTGCGCTTCAAATAAATAAGACTCCCGCGCTGTTTTAAGGTTGCCCAGGTAGCCAATGCTGAGCTCATCGCCGATGGGATAAAAATTAAGCGGGTAGTACCGCCGGTCAAGCCCGGGTTCATCGGCCGTTTTAGTGGCTTCGCCTGGCTCAGGCTCCTGGCTGTAGCCATAAAGGGAATAGCAGAGTATGCTCAATATAAATATTATCTTTTTCATCTCCTTTAGTTTTAGAGTTTGAAAATTTTATTCAGCTTGCCCAGATCACCTTCGGGAAGCAGGTTCCCCGAGACCCGGTTCCCGTTTTTGGCACTGATGTAGATCATGGAGAAACAGATGTTTTCTTCTGTCAATACTTTATTGAGTGTGGTTCTGAGCTCTGTTTCACAACTAATGAAAAAGGAGTTGTGCAACTCTATGTATAAATATTTATTAGAGAGCAGGCCCCGAATGCGCGCAGGTATCATCGCATTCGTATCATAAATAGAAAGCAGTAGGCACCTGGAATAGACCGGAGGCTCTGCAAGGTGAAATTTCTTTGCCATAAGATCAAATTAAGGTTAATGGTATAAATTATTACCACTAAATTAATCACTTATGCCAAGAATAAATAGGGTGGAATCCCCCTATTTATTAAGACTTATTTATATTTATAAGCAGATGTGAGCCGCAGATCAGCGTTGCCTCAGGATGGACATATTCTGGCTCAATAGCGTGAGCACCAGGCCAAATACGGCGAAAGTAGCATAAGAAAATCTAAGGTCGAGCCATTCCGCGATATAGCCGATCAAAGGCGGCCCCATCAGGAAGCCCAGGAAGCTGATGCTGGATACCATAGCCAGGGCTTTACCCGGCGCGATAGTCGGGTGCTGGCCGGCTATACTGTAAACAGTGGGCACGACGCAGGCAACCCCTAAGCCTACCATCATAAAGGCCAGGGTACAAATGCCGAAATAAGGGAAAAATACCGACAACAGCATGCCGCTGCACATTAATAAGCCACTGAGTTGTAAAGCGCTTTTGCGGCCTATTTTCGAGATGATGAAATCGCCTATAAACCTTCCGCTGGCCATCATGACCATAAAAGAGGCATAACCTACCGGTACCCATTGCTCCGGCGCTTTGACCACTTCTTTAAAATAAACGCCGCTCCAGTCAAACATCGCTCCTTCTGTAGCCATACTTAAAAAGCCCAGCACGCCCAGCTGTATCAGCATACTATCCGGCTTAACCAGTCCTTTTTTCTGCTCTTCAGTTGTCCTGCCGGGCACCAGGTATTTCCTGTTGATCAGCATACTGGTCAGGACAATACCGAAAATAAGTATAAAATGGGTGGCGGTATCCAGCTGCAGGTTAATGGTCAATAAACCGATCAGCGCCCCGGTAAACCCGGCAATACTCCAGGCGCCGTGAAAGGAGGCCATGATTGATTTATTATAGATCCTCTCTACCGCTACGCCCTGCGTGTTAACGGCTATATTACACATATTGCCAAATACGCCAAACAACAACAAAGTACCGCCCAATAACAGCGCGGAATTAGCGAATGCCAGCAGGCAGAGCACAGCCGCGTAGCAGATGCAGGCAATGCTCAAAACTTTTGCGCTGCCGAATCTGGTCACCAATCTTCCCGATAGCGTCATGGTAATCAGCTGTCCTAAAGGCAGCATCAATAAGATAGTGCCCAGCTGTCCTTCTGAGATATCAAGAGCAGTTTTGATGGTGGGAATACGGCTGGCCCAGGAAGCGAAGGCGAGGCCCTGGCAAAAATAAAACAGGGAAACGGCTAAACGGATACGTTTTCTTTGTTCATAAAGTAAGGTATCATCAAGGAAAGTGGCCTGGGACATAAGCGCAAAAAAGGAAGCAAAATTAAAACCTTATACTGATGTGTGCTATAGAATTGTGTTATGCTCCTGATAATTTTATTGATGTAGCCGGCACTTTATTGCTGACTTAGTATACCTGCGCAAGAAAATCGCGGAAAATACTGCCTTGTTATTGTATATTTATTAAAAATAATCCCAGCGGTAATGCATACAAATGAGCTTACAAAACAAGAGGTATTGGATTTCTTTATTTCGGTATTAAGCCCGGAGCGGGTATTGACTGACCCTGAAAGCTTGCTGATAGCGGGCGCTGACCATACCGAGGATTTTGTATTTCTTCCTGAGCTTGTATTACAGCCCCGGACTACAGAAGAGGTGAGTAAGCTATTGGCCTATTGCAATGAACATAAATTAGTCATTACCCCAAGAGGGGCCGGTACGGGCCTGAGCGGTGGTTGTTTGCCGGTATTGGGCAGCATAGTGCTGGATATGCGACGCATGAATAGAATATTGGACATTGATGTGGAAAATTTCCAGGTAACAACAGAACCGGGTGTGATCACAGAAGTGTTACAAAACGCCGTGCGGGAGCAGGGTTTGTTTTACCCGGTAGACCCGGCCAGCAAAGGCTCCTGTTTTATTGGGGGCAATGTCGCGGAAAACTCCGGGGGGGCAAGGGCGGTAAAATATGGTGTGGTGAAGGATTACGTGCTCAACCTGGAAGTGGTTTTGCCGGACGGTTCAGTAATCTGGACCGGCGCTAATACCTTGAAAAATGCGACCGGCTATAATCTCACCCAGTTGATCGTAGGTTCTGAAGGTACGCTGGCCGTGATCACTAAAATTGTATTGAAATTATTGCCCCTGCCTGCTAAAGACCTGTTGATCCTTGTGCCTTTCTATTCCGCTGAAGAAGCCTGTGAGGCGGTCAACAAAGTATTTTTAGCCGGTTATAATCCCTCCGCTTTGGAGTTTATGGAAAGAGATGCCATTATGGCCGCTCAGAAATTTATCGGCGATTACTCCATCCCGGTACCCGAAGCGATACAGGCGCATTTGCTGATCGAAGTAGACGGGAATGAGGAAACGTACCTGATGCAGGAGATTGAGGGTATTGTACAGGTATTGGAACAGTTCCGTACCGGAGAAGTGCTCTTTGCCGATAATCAAAAAGATAAAGATAAACTGTGGCGATTGCGGAGAGTAACCGGTGAGGCCGCGAAAGCTTCCTCGATTTACAAAGAAGAAGACACCGTTGTGCCACGGGCAAAATTGCCGCAACTCTTGGCTAAGGTAAAAGAGCTGGGTAAGACTTACGGTTTTGACAGTATTTGTTACGGGCATGCCGGCGATGGGAACCTGCATGTGAATATTGTGAAAAACAATATGCCGGATGCGGTCTGGAAGCATGAATTGCCTAAGGCGATCCGGGAATTGTTTGTATACACCAAATCACTTGGCGGGACCTTAAGCGGGGAGCATGGTATCGGTTATGTACAAAAAGATTTTATGGACATTGTGTTTTCGGAAGTTGAGTTGCAACTAATGCGGGGCATAAAAAAACTATTTGATCCCAATAATATCCTGAACCCGGGAAAAATACTGCCGGAGTTTCGTGTGGTATAGAGCGAAAAATAATTTTATTCACTTATTAATTCATAAAAGATGAGCAAGAAAATTTTAATGCTGGCTGGTGACTTCGTAGAAGATTACGAAATAATGGTCCCGTTCCAGGCTTTACTTTCCGTTGGCTGCGCAGTTGATGTCGTCTGTCCCGGTAAAAGATCGGGAGAACAGATCGCAACCGCGATCCATGATTTTGTAGGCTTCCAGACTTACGCAGAACTGCGGGGGCATAATTTTACGATCAACAAAGATTTTGATGCCGTAAATGTGGCCGATTATAATGGCTTGTACATTACCGGTGGCCGGGCGCCGGAATACATTCGCCTGGAACCAAAGGTCCTGGAAATAACCAGGCATTTTTTTGATACCAATAAGCCGGTGGCCGCTATCTGTCATGGCATCCAGGTGCTGACAGCAGCTGGTGTGGTACAGGGACGTAAATTGACTGCCTACGCGGCCGTTGGTCCCGAAGTGACCTTGGCCGGGGGCCATTACCAGGATGTGCCGCCTACTGATGCGGTTACAGAGGGTAACCTGACCACCTCCCCGGCCTGGCCGGGACATCCCGCGATCCTGCGCGAGTTTTATCAATTGCTGGATATTAAGATCCATAGCTAGGCAAGCTTCTGTCAAAAGCTTCCATTTTCTTGAGCCTAAACTTAAGCGTCCATGTCGACCGCAGCATTAGCGGAGTGAGACATTTCTTTTTGAATTATTAATGGTTAATGGTGATGAGCATTAACGGTTAAGGATAAACAAAAAAGCACTACTCTTTAGGAATAGTGCTTTTTATATTTTATCGTGAAGATTACATGTTTAAAATATCCCTGGAAATTACCAGTTTCTGGATCTCTGTCGTTCCTTCTCCGATGGTACATAATTTTGAGTCACGGTAAAACTTCTCCACCGGGAAGTCTTTGGTATAGCCATAACCGCCAAACACTTGCACCGCATCTGTAGCTACCTGCACACAGATTTCAGAAGCATACATTTTTGCCATTGCGGATTCTTTGGTCATTTTCTCGCCACGGTTTTTCAGGTCGGCAGCCTGGTAGATCAGCATTTCAGCAGCTTCGATCTTCACGGCCATATCTGCTAATTTAAACGCGATGGCCTGGAAATTAGCAATAGGCTGATCGAACTGCTGGCGTTCTTTGGAATACTTCACTGCAGCTTCGTAAGCACCTTTAGCGATCCCTAGTGAAAGTGCAGCGATAGAAATACGGCCACCATCAAGTACTTTCATGGCTTGCTTGAAGCCTTCACCTACCTCTCCCATACGTTGGGCATCAGAAATGCGGCAGTTGTCAAAAACCAGCTCAGCGGTTTCAGAAGCACGCATCCCCAGTTTATTTTCTTTTTTACCGGCTGTAAAGCCCGTGGTGCCTTTTTCAACGATGAACGCAGTTACATTATTCTTTGTTCTTGGCTCACCGGTACGCGCCAGGACTACTGCTACATTACCACTGATACCGTGTGTGATCCAGTTTTTGGTACCATTAAGGATCCAGTCGTCCCCGTCTTTAGTTGCGGTACAGCGCATATTACCTGCATCAGAACCTGTATTGGCTTCTGTAAGGCCCCATGCTCCGATCCATTCTCCGGAAGCTAATTTCGGAAGGTATTTGCTCTTTTGTTCTTCATTTCCGAAGTACAGGATGTGACCAGTACATAGAGAGTTGTGGGCCGCGGTAGACAGGCCTATAGAGCTGCATACTTTCGCTACTTCAGATACTACCGTTACATATTCGAAATAAGATAATTCAGAACCGCCATATTTTTGAGGCACCAAAACACCCATCAGCCCTAATTCTCCCATCTTGTGGAACAGCTCAACAGGGAAATATTGTGATTCGTCCCATTCCATCATCTTCGGACGGATCTCTTTGTTTGCAAAGTCTCTAACCATTTCAGCAATCTGTTGCTGCGTTTCGGTGTACTTAAAATCCATATGTATTCAAATATTAATTATTTCAAGCTCAAATAAGGTACAATTTTACGATAAATTTCCTCATTAATCAAAGGAACCTGTTTAAAATCTTCCACTTGCTTAAATCCACCTATCTCATTCCTGTAGCTGATTACATACTTAGCCATTTTACGGATATAGGGATGTTTATATAATTCCTGCTCACTGGCACTGTTGATCGGAATTGTTTTGATATACTGGGGCTCTGTAATGATGAAGGGTTTAATGGCTTCATACAAGCTGTCGGTCATGCCATAAACCTCTTTTAACTGCTCTGTTTTGTAGTAGCCCCCGAGGATATCCCGGTATTTAATGATGCGATTGGCATATCCGTTGCCTATGCCCCTGAGTTGCATCAGCTCTTCAACCCCGGCGGTATTGATTAATACCGGTTTATTCTGTTTTTGAGGGTAGGGGCCGGTACTGTCTGATCCTGGCCGGTTGCTATAATTCTTCGTTGCAGCGGCGTACTGCCTTGGACTATTTTCACTTATTTTAATATAGGGCAGCAGGCGTTTGTAGTCCTGCTCCGACAGGGTATAAATTTTGGCGAAATCTTCTTTTTTATAAAACCTGCCGCCCTTATTCCGGTAATTGATGATCGTTTGGGCCACCTTAGGCCTTAGGCCTAAGCGTACCAGGTCATTTAATGAAGCGGTATTCGGGTCAAAGGTAAACAACTGTTGTTGTATACTGTTTTTATAATCCCGGCCGGCCGGTTCCCTGCCCGGTGGATAGTCATATAAGGCATTAGAGTCCGGTTGTTGCTTGGTCCAGTCCACCATAGCCGGGTCAGCCTGCCGTTCTGTTGAATTCAGGGAAGGAATCAGCCGCCAGCAGACGACTGCAATAATGATGAGTGCCGCTAATATAGCTATCCCCCAGATCTGTCGCTGTGTAAGGGTAACTGTAACATCCTTTCCTTTCATAAACACAGGCTTTAATGATTCAAATTTAGTTAATATTATTTTAAATTTTAAATAATCTAATATTTAAATCTTGCCTGGGTGTTTATATTTTTTGAGCTTGTATTTAGCCGCTATAAAAAATCCCCGGCCTTATTTGAACCGGGGATTTCCTGAAATTTTATAGTTGTTTAACTGAGTTGTGCGAACACCGTTTCCATTTTTTGGAATACTTTCTCCAGGTCTTCCATGCGGGCGGTGCCTACACTGATGCGGTACCAGGGCGACTCTTTGTCAGCGCCAAAGCAGTAGAACGGAACAAGTGCAATGCCTACCTCGTCCATTAAAAACTGGGTGACCTCCTCTTGAGTGTTAAACGCTTTACCTTTATAAGATTTACCTTTTAAATCTATCTTGATCGTCATATAGATGGCTGCCTGCGGGGCAATCGCGTCGATCGGGTAACCTTTTGCTTTTAAAGCAATGATGTTATTATTGATCATTAAAAGCCGCTCTTCTATTTTTTGTTTATGGGTATGCAGCGCATCTTTTACAGCCGTTTCATTATTTAAGAACGCGGCTGTAGCCACCTGTTCCGCCATAGGCGCCCAGGTGCCTATATGGCTCATCAGGGCTTTCATTTTCGCGATCACCTTAGCCGGCCCCAGGCCCCAGCCTACACGTACCCCGGTGCCCGCGAATGCTTTTGAAACGCCATCCAGGGAAATTGTGTACTCTTTCATGGCCGGGTTTAGCTGTACCGGGTGGAAATGGGTCGTTGTGCCAAAGGTAAGTGTGGCGTACATCTGGTCAAACAATACATACAGCTGCTTCTCCTCCGGCCCGCGACGATTGTTTTCGGCAATGACCAGGTCACAGATCTGTTGCAGTTTTTCTTTGCTTAAGGTAGTGCCGGTTGGATTTTGCGGGGTGCATAAGCAAAGCAATACGGCGTCCTGGATATTTGCTTGTATATCTTCTACAGAAGGCATGAAATCATTTTCCGGAAGCGCGTTAATCTCGCAGGCCTGGCCCTGGCAGATACTGGTATAATGATTATTGTTCCAGGAAGGAACCGCATAGATCACCTTATCGCCCGGGTCTACTAAAGTACGGAACAAAGTATAGATAAAAGGACGGCCACCACAGGAGATCTGGATCTCGTTGACTTCGTAGTCTATATGCTGGTAGTCTTTAATAAATTTGGATACTGCTTTGCGTAAAGGTAATATGCCATCAGCAGGGGGGTAATTAGTAAAACCTTCCTGGTAAGCCTTTATGATCTCATCTCTTAGCACATCAGAAATCGGGAAAATCGCCGGGTTGAAATCGCCGATCGTGTAATTGTAGATCTCCGCGCCCTGCGCGATCCTGTTATTAATTTCATTGCCCAGTTTGACAATTTCCGAACCCACCAATGATTCTGCTAATGCACTTAATTTACTCATTATATAATTTAATTTATCGTTCTTTATTTATAGCTGATACCTGACCTTCACCGGTATACCGGCATTTTGCACTCAACCTATCGAGTAGTCACTCTGGTAAAAAACAGCCTCAAATTTATGCATTTCACCGCATTGAGCCAATTTATAAACCTGCCAGGGGCCGATCTGTAGTGTTTATAACTTATACAGCAGCATCATAATGTTGCTGGTATTTTTAGTGTTATCTATAACTTTTATTTCCATCCTTTGCTTTGCCGCCCAGTTTTCAATGTCTTTTTGATAAATGAAATGAAGCTCATTCCTGGTTTTGTTGAAGCCCAGGATATTCGTGCTGAACCGCTCTGAAAGCTCTGTACCTTTATGTCGGGTACTCAGTTCTTTTACCCCGTCGCGGATAATTAAAATACCGCCCGGTTCCAGTGCCGCATAACATTTTTCCAGCACCTTCATCTGTTCTTCCGGGGTGAGGTAATGTAATACATCGCTTATTATAATGCCGGTACAGGGTAATAAGTTGTAGGTGGAGATATCCCCGACCTCAAAATTTATTTTTCCCGTCTTTTTATAATGGTGCTGCGCCGTAATGATTTTTTCTTCATCATAATCTACACCAATAAAATGGCGTTTTTCGCTGGCCCAGTGCAATAAATAAGTGGCAAAACCATAACCGCAGCCCAGGTCATAAAAAGTGCCTTCCCGGGGCAGGATGCCGTGGAGCAACTCGTAATTATTTTCCAGCCGCGTTTTGATTCGGCAATACCATTCCAATACCGGTCCTTTGTAGATACTGCCTTTGATCATCTGCTCCCGGAAATAGGAAGGCGTTTCTATGACCTCTTTAACATGGTTGAATTCTTTCCGGAAATACTGCGCAATATTTTTAGTTCTTTCTTTGACCGTATCGCCCCAGGCCCGGTCCGCATAAGGGATGGGGGCCAGCGCTTCTATATGCATAAAGCCGTTCTTCAGCAGGAAATCTCCTTTCTGCATCGTATAGTGTACCCCGTGCAGGAGTACCGGCACAATGTCCAGCTTGAGTTCTTCTGAAATATAGAAAGCGCCTTTGTGAAAACGGGCAATTTTGTCTGTCCGGGAACGGGTACCTTCCGGGAACACAACAATACTATAACCCCTGGCCACCAGGCCTTTCAAAGGTTCAATACTTTCCGCTGCGCCATCTGCTACCGGGTAATACTCGGCCATGCGCACCACGGCACCGAATACCGGGGAGCGGTAGACCCATTTATTGGTCAGTAAAACCAGTTTCGGGTGCAACATGGTCATAATGAGGATATCTAAAAAAGAACTGTGATTGGCTATATATACCGCCGGTTGGTCGAAATTGACCTTCGGGTCTTTTAGGATCTTTTGCCCGAACTTATGATTCAGGTAAATAACGCTACCGGTATATTTGGAAAGTATATAATGAAAAACGTACTTGCCTCTTTTATTACCCAGCAATTTTAGCTTGACGAGGAATAGCCCGGCAAAGGATACCAGCAGGCAGCCGACTACAAAATAGCTAAAGGAAAAAACAGATTTGGTGAGCGATAAAATGGTAAAAGGCATAAAGCCTTTATCCGCCCGGCTTTGGATCAAAAAGTTGAAGAGGAAGGGTTGTAATACCTGCGACACAAATACTACACAGATCAGCCCGATAACCGCGATCAGGGCGATTGATTGTAAGGCCGGATGTTGGGCGAAAATTAAAGTGCCCAGGCCGGTCACCGTGGTCAGTACAGAAAGATAAACCGCGGACCTTGCCGATTTTATATGATTTTTACCCGTCCGGTATTTTTCCATCAGGCTGTCCATCATAAAGATACTGTAATCGTCGCCCAGGCCGAATAATAAGGTGGCGATCACGATATTGACCACATTGAATTCCAATCCTAAAATACGCATCAGGCCCGTGATCCAGATCCAGGAAACGGCCATGGGCAGGAAAGAGATCAGGGCCAGCTCAAAGCGGCCATAGGCGATCAGTAAGGCGATAAATACCAGTCCCCCGGAAATAAGCAATAAATTATTGAAATCATCTTTCAGCAGGGCCAGTAATTTTTCAGAAACAGACTGCCGGTCGGTAGCGGTTACATTTTGCGTTTTATTGAATGTTTCCAGGACTTGGGCCCTTTTGCCCGGCATTACTTTCACCGTACTGATGCTGTAAAAGTCTTTGCCGTTTTGAGCAAAAGAACTGGGAAGCATTTCTTTAAGAAAAGCCCGGGCACTACTGTCAAACGGTTCATAATCACGGGTGAGTGTATAAGAAAAGGCTTCAAAGGCTCCATCCGCGAAACCTGCTTTTTGAGCGCCCTGGTTGACTTTTCTAAGCATGTCATTTACCTTTTCGGGGGTCCAGTAGGCTTTCCACCTGTTGATGCGCTCTTTTTGTGTGGCAAGGGAAGGCAGGATGCTGCCGGGATTTATCGCGTTCCGGATCAGGCTATCCGATTTTAGCTGTTGTAGCAGTCCCTGCTGCTGTTCCATTTTTTGCAGTGCACCTTCTTCCGAATCGCTTTTCGTGAGGAGGAATAAGGAACTGAGGGCATAAGCATTGTCCTTATTTAATTCCTGCTCCGCCTTTTTGAGCTCCGGGCTCATGTAATTCAGGTTCATTAAATTACTGTCAAAGCCTACGTCTTTCGAAAAATACCAAAGCAGGGGTGTCGCCAGTATGACCAATGCCAGGAGCCATTTATTGCCTTCGGGTTTGCGTGCCGCAAGCTTGTCTATAAGGTTCTCTTTACCTATGTGTTTGGGCTTAGGACTTATGTGCGGTAAAAGAATCAGGGTGAACAAAGATGCGCCCATAAGGCTGAAGGAGGCAAAGGTCCCTAAGTCGCGTAACAGGGGTGCATGAGCGAAGCGTAAGGCATAAAAGGCCCCTATGGTGGTAATAGCACCCAGGGTTAATGGTGTGCTGAGCCCGGATACCGTTTCTTTGATGCTTGAAACCGTACGCGTATGGCTCATGAAGTGCACCGAAAAGTCGACCGCGATACCCAGTATGATCGCCCCTGCGCCGATAGCGATGATAGAAACCTGCTCGGTCAGCAGGGCCGTAATGCTCATGCCAAATAGGGCGCCGAAGAGTACCGGGATGATGATAATGAAGGAGATACGTTTTCTCCGGAACACGTAATAGGTCAGTCCCAGGAGCAATACGATGGTTAGCGAGAGGGTAACAATAGTATCGGTTTGCATTTGCGCGGCATTCGCGACCCCTATGGCCAGGCCGCCGAAGTACAGAACGTCGGTGTCCGGGTGCTTTTGCCGGAACCGGGCTATGAGCTGGTCCATTTCGGCAATAAAAGGTTTGTTTTTCCCTGTTTCCCCGGCTCCTAATGTTGGTGTAACAAAGAAGTTAAGTTTATTCAGGTTGCTGTTGAAAATGTAACCATTGTATAATTCAAAGTTGGGGTCAAAGCTAAGTGCCTGTAACTTATTGAATGCCAAAGGGGTCATGTTCAATGGGTCGGAAGCGGCAAAATTTTTGGCGACCATCCCGGCTGGCGACAATAATAGATGGTGCAGTTTTTGAAAGTGTTCTTCCAGGTCGGGAGCCTGTGTGATGCTGTCTATTTTTTTGTAATCACTACTGTCCAGGAAAATAGGTAAGTAGTTGATGGCCAGATCGCTAAACGCCTGTTCTTTACCCGCGTCCTGCAGGCTTTGGATGCTTTGGATATAGCGCGGACTAAGGGTAAGGAGCGCCTGCTCCAGTTCCTGCTGCCTTTCGATCAGCAGGTCGGGATCTGTTTTGCTGCTATCCTTAAGCCGGAGGGTAAAAATGAGCTGCTCGCCGGTTTTGGTATGATTTAAAATATTGTTCATGGCCTCAATATTGGGGTCATGCGGGATCATTTTATTGATATTGCTCTCAAAGCGGATGCGGGATGCCCCGGTACCCACTACTAGGAACAGTATAATAAAAACGCACCAGAAAATAGTTTTATGTGATGCGAAATAGTCATATATAGAGCCGAAAAGCCTTGCCATAATCGGTGCAAAGTAAATGTATTCTTTTAAATTCCTGTGCTTAGATATGGATATATATTAAATACAAAATGTGAACAAGTATATTTTTTGCGGGTTCCACTCTTTGTTAATTTTGCGGTCCCCAAATTGTTTTAGACCATGGAGTATAAGTATGTAGTCGTTGAAGGAAATATTGGTTCCGGCAAAACCACGCTGGCCACTAAACTGGCCGCTCATATGGAAGCTAAACTGGTTTTGGAAACTTTCTCTGATAATCCTTACCTGCCGCTGTTTTACGAGAACCCTGCGCCGCATGCTTTCCCGCTGGAACTGTATTTTTTTATGGACCGGGTAGCGCAACTGAAGCAGATTGATTTCGCCAGGACCAACGTGGTTTCCGATTATTCCTACGAGAAATCCCAGATATTTGCCGGGGTTACCCTGAACGATAATGAAATGTCTTTGTTCAAGAAAGTGGTGGAGAATGTGCGGAATGGCTTGCCGGAGCCGGACCTGTTTATTTACCTCCATGCGCCTATCAGGAAGTTGAAGGATAATATCCAGAAACGCGGCCGTAGTTTTGAGCAGGATATCTCTATGGACTATCTGGAGAAGATCCAGAATGCTTACCAGCCTTTCCTTAAAAAACAGGGCAAGATCCTGATGGTGGAAATGCAAAATGTTGATTTCGAGCAGGAAGATCATTTCCAACAGCTGGTACAATTTTTAAATAAGGGTTACGATTTTACGCATCATATTTTTACCGTTGAATAAATGAAGGCAGTACAATTGTACCGCCTTTACTTATTCTGGTTAAGTGCTTTAAATTAATTCTTCTCGAATTTTATGGCGTGCGTATAATAATAACGAACTACCTTTCCATTTTGGGTAGTAGCGGGTTGAAATTTCGGTGCATTTGAAATTAACCTTATTGCTTCTTCTTCAAAGAGTTTTAATTGCTGGTCAGTCGCGTGGGCATGGGCCCTATTAATGTGTCCCTCTCTTCCGATAGCTCTGGGGCTGCTGATACTGCCATCCTTTTCAATAATAAATTCAACAATAATTCTTGCGGAGACCTTGTCTTCTTTAAATTCTTTCGGAAATTTCAGGGATTCGTTAATGTATTGTTGCCAGTTTGAAGGAGGTACTGCTCTATTCGTTACCGCCCTGAAAATAGCAGTGTCCGGAGCGATTTTATTTTCGTGGCCTGCTTTATTGTCCTTCCGGGTTCTTTGGTCGGAACTGGTTCCGGCGCTCATTAATCCAAAGGAAAGAGCTATTACCGGGAGGGCCATGAAATACTTCCAGGTATTTACTTTTTTGGTGTTCGTCATCATAGCGATTCTATTTTTGAGGGGTGAAAAATTAAACTTGTGAATGAGTTTGTCCGTATAGGCTTTGTTGTTTTGTGCCAACAGTAGTTTTGCATAATCATACTGATCTACCGCGTCTATCTCCTGGTCGACCTGGTATTCATGCACCAGCTTGATCTGTTTTTTGAAGGTGTAAAACAAGGGATGGAACCAAAGTGCAATCTGGAGCAATTCCAATACGGTATTATCGATCCAGTGTTTG